>VFQT010000264.1_pt1 | contig 82701 bp, 61 predicted proteins | sample 3512381 | NCBI WGS metagenome assembly VFQT01 (sample SAMN10412376, study PRJNA504923) | tailings metagenome | isolation source: Relicate 2 Philex TSF3 active mining site | place: Philippines: Tuba, Benguet | collected 2017-08-29
CACAAACAAAAAAAATAACACAAACTCACGAGGCAGGTCCGACATTTCAATGACTCCGGTCCCTGGGCAGCTCGTCAGACAGATGACGAAAGATCCGACGCGCCACCTGATCGGCAGACTCGCCGTCAGAATGCACTGTCAACGTCGCAGTCTGACGATACAACGGTTCCCGTACCGCCAACACCTCAGCAACCTCCACGTGCACCGGACGCCCCGTCAGACTGGGACGGCCGGCAGCCGCATGCTCGCGACTGAGCCGTTTCGTGAGCGTCGCAGCAGAAGCATGCAGCCATACCACAGGTCCGGCTGCACGCAGACGTTCACGGTTCTCCGGCAACAAAACAGCTCCCCCGCCAGTGGCTATCACCGTCTCTGATCCCCGCAGCAGCTCTGCCAGCACTTCCGATTCCAGCCGCCGAAACTCAGCCTCACCCGATGACTCAAAAATCTGACGAACTGTCACCCCGGCCCGCTGCTCGATCGCCCGATCACAATCCACCCACGACCACCCCAGCCGGCCGGCCAGCCGAGGTGCGACGCTGGATTTTCCACAGGCACGATATCCAATCAGACTGATCACCATCAGGACTCACCACCACTTTGGTCCGGACTGACTATCGTTCGCGCTGCCGCATTTGAACGCCGCAAAGTATCAGCCATGTAATCCACTGGAGCCTCATAGCCGGTGAACAACGCAAACTGCAGTGCCGCCTGCCGTATAAACATCTCCACACCGCTGACGACAGGGCAGCCCCGGTTTCGAGCCTCCTTCAGCAGCAGCGTCTGCTCCGGATTGTAAACTGTGTCAAACACCAGAGTGCTGTCTCTGAGCCAGTGCTGTTCAAATGGCGTCTCATCCACGTTCGGATGCATTCCCACTGCAGTGCAGTTCACAAGCACATCACTGGTTTCAGAACCACGATTCTCCCAGGACGTAAACTGACATCCCAGCTCCGCCGCCAGCGACTTGCCACGATCCCGCGATCGGTTCGTTAATGTCACCACAGCACCCTGCTGCAACAATCCATGAACGACAGCTCGAGCAGCCCCGCCAGCACCAAGAATCAGTACCTTCCGAGCCGCCAGATCGGGAATGCTGCCCGCCTTCCGCAAACCCTCCTGGATTGCGGAAATTGCCGCAGGCGCGTCGGTGTTGGTGGCACACCACTGCCCGCCGCGACGAAACAAAGTATTGGCGGCCCCCATCAGGTCCGTAGCCTCATCCATCTGCTCCGCATACTGCAATACGCCCTCCTTGTGAGGTATCGTGACGCTGTAACCGGCCACCTGCAGTCGCTCAAGCTCCTTCAGTGACTCCTGCAGACGGTCCGGCGGTACACGAATCGGCACGTAGACAGCATTCAACCCCAGCTTGCGATAAGCCGCATTGTGAATCAGCGGACTTTTGCTCTGGGCAATCGGATCCCCGATCACCGCAAAAACCGCTGTCTGCTCGCTGATATGGTCAAACCGAAACAGATTCCGCACCTCAGCCCAACTCAACTGCCCCGGAGCCATCTCACGTTCGCGACTGAAACTGGCATAGGTGAACGGCGACCCATAACGGCCACACAAAACTCGACTGATTGTCCCCATCTCGCCCATACAAAAACCAACTGTCGGCACGTCCGCCGCACCCACCATCTCCAGCATCCTCACATTGTCACCAGGCGAATTCGCCATAGTCACAATCTTGATCACATCCGGATCCAGCTTCGCCATTCGCTGGTAGATATCAAACAGCTCCAGCGGAGTCTCATCGAAGTTGTGATAGCTGACGATCCGCTTCGTCTTTCCATAGCGACGAATCGAACCCGCCACATCCACTTCCAGATCCACATACTCGGCACCCCCAATGATCGCCTCCCGCAGAATCGCCAGACGCTGGTCTTCCGTGCCAAACCAGCGCCCTCGATCCGCCTTGCGACGGCAGGTCACAACCACCGGAGTCGGACGATCCTTCAGCAGACGCCCGATGTCCGGACGCTTCCGCATAAAGTCCACCCGCAACTCCACCAGCTCAGCACCCTTTTCTGCCAGGGCCCGGTGCTCTTCCATCATGGACGAATGCCGAGTTCGCCCCAGACTGATACAAATCATCGCTTCTTCCTGACTGTGCGAGTCGCCCTGGAAACAGTCAACTACCCAGCAGACCAGTCCGCTGATCGAGCCCCAGCAGCAAATTCATGTTCTGAATCGCCACACCACTGGCACCCTTCACCAGATTGTCAATCGCCGCCAGAATCACCAGCTGATCCCGATTGAATCGCACAGTAATGTCACAGAAATTCGAGTACGCTACGTCCTTCGTTGACGGAATGTGATCCACCACCCGAACAAATGGCTGCCCCTGATAGTATCGTCGGTAAACCGACAGCAGTTCTGCCTGCGTTCGCGACTGCTGCAGACGCGGATAAATCGTGCAGAAAATACCCCGATCCATCGGCATCAGATGCGGATTGAACGCCACCTGCACCTCACGCCCGCCCACGTCAGTCAGAACCTGCTCAATCTCAGGAGTATGACGATGATTGCCAATGCTGTAGGCCGTCACACTCTCGTTACACTCTGAATAAAGGTTGGACAGCTTGGGAGTCCTGCCGGCACCACTGATGCCACTCTTCGCGTCAATCACAATTCCCGCTGGCTCAATCAATCCCTCCGCAATCAGCGGTGCCAGTGCCAGAATCGAGGTACTTGTGTAACAGCCCGGATTGGCCACCAGCCGAGCCGGCGGAATCAATGCCCCGAAGATCTCAGGCAACCCGTACACCGCCTGCGGCAGACGCCCCGCATCCGAGTGCACATGACCGTACCACTGCTGATACACACCAGGATCGCGCAAACGATAGTCCGCACTGAGATCCACCACACGACATCCAGCCTCAAGCAGCTTCGGTACCGCCTCCATACTGGCAGTGTGCGGCAGACAGCAAAAGGCAATGTCACAGCGACGGCCCACGTCCTCCGGTGACAGATTCTCACAATGCAGATCAAACAGACCCGTCAGAGACGGATGAATCGATGCAATCGTCGGACTGTCGGTCTGACGAGTCGTTGCCGCAACAACCCTGGCCGTCGGATGACGCGCCAGTATCCGAAACAACTCCAGCGCCGTATAACCGGTCGCACCCAGAATCGCTATTCGAGCCATATCAGTCGCCGAACCACCGCTGTCAGAAACACGCCCGGAAAACATCCGATTTGGCAGCAAAACGCTGCGCAAACTCGCAGAAGGTCCCAGTATATCGGGCTGCGCGAGACTAAGACAGAGTGCATGCGCGGGATTCTGGCCGACAATCGCACGGAAATTCACACCACCGCTGGCACAAGGCATCAAAACAGACGTTTTTGCCCCGGAAAACCGGCCCACTGCGGCGACGGCTCTATCCCACCTCGCCCCCGTTCCCCCGACACTTCATCAATCGCGCCCCGGTGCATCGTCGGCTCAAATTCACCCCGCAGCGGCACTGACGACTCAGCAGCAGAATCCGTCACACGACGACGAGGCGCCGGGGCCTGCAGGCGAAAATCCCGGTAACCCGGCAATCCGCCACGAATCCTCGAATCTTCGGATTGCACGTCCGCAGCCCCCTTCGGAACAGCTGCAGACCGCCCACCATCACCGGTCCGTTTACCCACAGCTGCAGGAATCTCAGGAGTCTGCGATCGAATCACCGTGCCCGCACCAGCGGACATCACTCCGGAATTCCGGGCCTGCCGCACTGTCCCCGTCGCCACCGGCTGCAAAGCCACCATCTCCACCAAAGAAGGCTCGCCATGATTCAAACGCGGCATCCCCGCACGAATCCACGCCAGCCAGTTTTTCTCCAGCGACGCCACTCCGGCATGATCAAAATTGTCGCTGATCGCCGCCTCCCAGCCGTCCGTTTCCGCGTCACCAAGAAACTTCAGATACGACGCCCGACCTCCCTGCTGCACCAAAAAATCCGCCAGTGCATAACCCTGCGCATACAAAATCAGCATCCTCCGCGAATCCTCAGGATACTCCTTCATCGCCAGCAACTCCGACAGCGAATAACTCTCCCGCGGCTTGCCAATCACCGACTGCAGCAGATGCAACTGCTTCTGCTGCTCGGAACTGTGCTCAAACAGCGTTGCCGCTCCCTCGTCCGCCCACCGCGGCAAAGGACGCCGAAAATAACTCGCAAACACCGTATGGTTGACTTCATGCGGCAACACCGAATCAAGGATCCGCTCCAGACTGCCCTGCAAATTCATCCGCCAGTTCAACACCTCACCATTCACAAACTGAAAGGTCGTGGAACCACCAGCCCCCATCGAGCCCACATTAACGGAAACTCGACACGGTCGACTCCATTTGGGCATCCGCCGACCCAGCCAGTGCTCGGCCAGACGACTGCGACAGACCTCCGCCGCCTCTCCCACAGCCCGCGCTGTCTCCGCACTTGCCGCCGTAACCACAAAATTCGCCGTCTCGTACTTCTCTGCGGAAACTGCCTCCGCAGAAAACAGCAGAAACACCGCAAATGCACGGCAAAACATCATTCCACACGCATCCATGCTGTGTTCCCGTCATCACCGCAACACTGCCACCGGATCCCGACGCGTCCCTGCGCCTCCGGCAGTTTTTGCCGATCTTACACCACGCCAGCCGAAAAATGCCAGACCAGTTCCAAAGCCCCCCCCCCCCCGCTTCAAAACAGCGTTCGCTGCCCCGCAGCATCGGCCGGCGGCCTGAACAGGTCCGTCCGCAGTGCCGGCAACTGCTCCGCAAGCCCGCTCCTCACCCGGTTCACCCGAAACAAAGCCGCCAGCTGCTCCGCAAAAATCCCCGTACCCCGCATCCGCACATGAAACTCACTCTGACTCAGACGCCCTCCGCGAATCGACTGCAGCCGCGACCGCACCTTCTGCTCCTCATCCGGTCGATGACGCTGAAGCCAATCCAGAAAGACAGGCTCCACCGTCAACGGCAGTCGCACCATGATGTAACTTGCCGATCGAGCTCCGGCTGCAGCCGCTCGCTGCAATACCTCAGGAAAATCTGAATCCGTCAGGCCCGGAATCAGCGGAGCAGCCATCAGGTGCACAGGAATCCCCGCAGCCGACAAACGATGTACCGCCTCCAGACGGGCTGCCGGAGCAGAACAGGCAGGCTCCAAAACCTTCGTCAGCTCCTGATCCATAGTACTCAGACTGATGGCCACGCGACACAAACCCTGCACTGCCAGAGCAGACAACAGATCCAGATCACGAACAATCAGAGCATTCTTGGTTATGAGCGAAACAGGCTGCCGAGCCTCCAGGGCAACCTCCAGACAACCCCTCGTTATTCGCAGCTCACGCTCCACAGGCTGATAACAGTCCGTCACACCCGACAGCATGATCGTGTCACAGGAATAGGCCGGTCGAGCCAGCCAGTGGCGAAACAGCCTCGGAGCGTCGTCCCGGTAAAAAATCTTCGTTTCAAAATCCAGACCAGCACTCAATCCAAGATACTCATGGGTCGGTCGAGCATAGCAGTAGCTGCAGCCATGCAGACACCCGCGATAAGGATTCAGGCTGTAACGGAAGGGAATGTCCGGACTGTCGTTCTCTGAAACGATCGACTTCGCCGCATCCCGAAAGTATTCAGTCCGCGGACGTCGCAGCCCCTGCAGATACTCCTCGTCAAACTCCAGCTGCTCATGATCAGCCTCACGGATGACCGGCAGAAAACGATTGGCCGGATTACCCGCTGCACCTCGACCCTTCGGAACCGGCTGATCTGCTCCCGTCGTCATGCCAATCCCCTTTGAGACACCTTGACAAGTTCCCGGAAACAACGCAGTTTCTCATTCTATTTCCGATCACACCCCGCGACACCCTCAAGCCGCGAATGTTCGGCAAAATCTGCCGGGGTAATTCCCGCGCTTTCTGAAATCCCACAGCTTCTCGGCTGCAGAAACCCTCTGTGTCAGGCCGATATAAACCCAAGGATGTGCCATGGACGGAGCGGATTCCTGGCTCGTTCGCACTGAGTTTCTCACTTCAAAGGCGTTGAGATGCGAAAATATACGTTGCTGAATCGGATGGCCAGCATCGCTGCATGTGTCGGAATGCTGCTCACAGGAGTTTCCTCTGCCTTTGAAGGCACTCGTGCCCCCATCGCGAAGGATGTGGAAATCAGTGCTCGAGGCACCCTGCAGGGTCAGGTACTGACCCCGGCCGGAACCCCCATTGCCAATGCACCGGTGCGACTGGCATGGCAGGGTACTCCGGTTGCCGAAACCAAAACCACTGCCGAAGGCCGCTTTGTAATCTCCGGAGTTCGCAGCGGTGTGCACGAACTGTCCGTCGGTTCGTCACAGTCGTCTCTGCGTCTCTGGAAAAACGGCACAGCCCCGGCGAATTCCCTGCAGACTGTTTCCGTGACGGAAAATGAACAGATTGTCCGCGGACAGTTTGCTGACGGAGTCCGTGGCAGCACCAATTCCACCTTTATCACAATCGCCGCTGTCGCTGGTGTTGCTGTTGGTACAACGGCACTTGTGATTGCCGCGAACAATGATGATGACTCTGCTCCGGCATCTCCCTGATCCGACAGTTGCCTCTGCCAGAGCTCTCCAGTACTGCCACGGCTCGCCTTGTGCGAGCCGTTTTTTATGCGCCGCAGATTCAGGCCGCAGCCAGCTCACGGAATGCAGCCTCCGCTGCCACACCGGTTGCAACAATGTCCTCGTCCGTGTGAACCGCAGAAATAAACATGGCCTCAAACTGACTGCAGGGTAAATAAACTCCACGATTCAGCAGCCCGTGAAACCAGGCGGCAAATCGGGCAGTGTCCGATCGGGATGCCGACGCCAGATCAGTCACAGGCTGATCAGTCATGAACACCGTCAGCATACTGCCCACCCGGTTGATGCTGACAGGAATGCCAGCTCGCCCCGCAGCCCCGCGAAACTGGCTCTCCAGCGCCGATCCAAGCTGCTCCAGCCGAGCATATGGACTGCTGCTGCGGATCAATTCCAGCATCGCTCGACCTGCAGCCATCGCTACAGGATTGCCCGACAGCGTCCCGGCCTGATACACCCGACCGGCAGGTGATACACACTTCATAATGTCGGCCCGCCCGCCGTAAGCACCAACCGGCATGCCAGCGCCCAGAATCTTCCCCAAAGTCGTCATGTCCGGCGTCACTCCGAAGAGCTCCTGAGCTCCCCCGGCGGCCAGGCGAAAACCCGTCATCACCTCATCAAAAATCAATACTGTGCCATGATGATGACACAACCGACGCAACTCCCCAAGGAACTCGCTCGTCGGAATCACACATCCCATGTTGCCCACGACAGGCTCAATGATCACAGCCGCCAGTTGATCCCCGTTAACAGCGAACGCCTGCCGTAACTGCTCTGTGTCGTTGTAGGGCAGCACCAGAGTATCAGCAGTGGCACCGGCTGGAACACCGGGACTTGATGGACACCCTAAAGTCAGAGCACCGCTGCCGGCCGCCACCAGCAGACTGTCCACGTGACCGTGATAACAGCCGGCAAACTTGATGATGCCGCTGCGACCCGTGAAACCACGAGCCACACGGATCGCCGACATCGTCGCCTCTGTCCCGGAATTCACCATCCGCACCATCTCAATCGACGGCACCATCGAAACCACCAGTTCCGCCAGAGCCCCCTCGGCTGCCGTTGGCGCCCCGAAACTGGTGCCGATCTCCAGAGCCCCCTCGATGGACTGCAGTATCGCCGGGTGACGGTGACCAAACAGATGCGGGCCCCACGATCCGATGTAGTCAATGAACCGATTCCCGTCGACATCCGTCAGGTACGCCGCGTCGCCCCGACGCATGAACGGCGGAGTTCCGCCCACCGCACCAAAAGCCCGCGCCGGACTGTTCACGCCACCCGGAATCAACTCCGCAGCACGCCGAAACAAACGCTCACTCTCTGCACGCACAGACGTATCCACAGACATTTTCAGCACTCTTTCAGCAGCCTCGCTGCCCAGGAATCAGTTGACCTTCAGTTCCAGGCCGGGACGAGCCGCTCGCAGCTTTGCGATCGTTTCGTCAGTCGCCCCAAGATTCGATATGTCCAGATACTTCAGTGTCGCCAGCTGCCCCAACTGCACCAGCCCCGCATCGTCCAGCTGAGTTCCAGCAAGGTGCAGCCGCTCCAGCTTCTGCAGCTTCAACAGCACTGGCACAGACTCGGAAGTGATCCGAGTCGCCTCAAGATTCAGCTCCGTCAGATTCACCAGTGTTGCCAATGCAGCAAATGACTCGTCCCGCACCTTCTTGATCTCACGCAGCTCCAGATATGTCAGTCCGGTCAAAGCCGCCAGCTCGGGAATCCCGTCGGCTGTCACCAGACGACATTCACTGATATCCAGAAACGCCAGCTTCTTCAGCGACTTCAAAGCCTTCAAACCGTCGTCGTCCAAAGACGTCTCACGCAGCTCCAGCCGCGTCAGCTCGCGACACTCCGCCAGCTTCGCAACTCCCACACCCGTTACATCCGCGAGGCGACAACCAAAACGTTTCAGATTCTTCAGTTTGCCAATGTCCTGCAGACCGACGTCCGTCAGTCGCGTCGCTTCCATCTGCAACTGTTCCAGTGATGCAATTCCCGTAATCACCGGCATCGCTGCATCACTGATCTCGGTGTTGTAGTTCAGGTTCAGGGATTTCAGCGGCAGCTTCGCCAGTGATTTCAGACAGGCATCCGTCGCTTTCGATTTCTCCAGCTGCACGTCCACCAGAGACTGCATACCCTCAAGGTGTGCAATCCCGGCGTCCGTGGCATTGGTGTTCCGCAGGTCGATTGCCCTGAGTTTTTTCAGTCCCCTGACGTGCTTCAGACCGTCATCCGTAAAGCCGGAACGCCGCAGAATCAATGCCTCCAGATTCGGCAGCCCCGAAACAACCTGCAGTGTGCCGTCACCAAGGCTGGACGCATCCGTCAGGTCCAGTCGCTTCAGACTGGTCAATGCCGCCAGCGGCTGCATTGCTTCGTCCTTCAGACCCGGACCACCCAGTCGCAGCACCGTCACACTGTGCAGCCCGGCCAGACGCTGCAACGCGGTCGCCACATCCTGGTCCGCCGAAACGGATACCTCCGCCACGTTTCCCGCAGCATCCTTCTTCAGACTGAAGCCCGCCTGCTCCAGTGCCGCCACCGCTGCCGGATCATCCGCCGATACTGTCGCTGCACCGCCGGCAGCACCGGATCCCCCCGGAGTTCCGGAATTGCAGGAAGCCGTCAATAACAGCAACAGAACAGAAAGCAGACGCAGATTCTTCATGTGATGGACCGAAATACTGTCAATACCCGGCAGACAGCAGAACCCTGCCAACGCTGCGCAGGCTGCCCCGCTGCAGTGTAAGGCTCCCTGCACACAGCATGCAATCAGGCCGATGACAGTTCCCGCGAGTCCTGCCGGAGTCTCGAAAGGGAAAGTCCGCCCGGAGCATCCCGCCCACAGCCCCCCCATTCCCGGTTGCTTCAGCCGCACCTTTCCGTCACCATATTCCCCAAGCCAGTCTTCCCAACACCAAACCGATCCGGAGCCTCCGGTATGGCCCGCCTGACCTCCCGCTGCTGCCTGCTGCTCACCAGCCTCTGCCTGTCACTGCCTGCCGCTGCCGATGAACGCATCCCCCACGCTCAGGATCGACCGCCCGGACCCGCACTCGCACCGCAGGACGCCATCGCTCGCATGACCGTCCCCCCCGGGTTCTCCGTCGAACTCATCGCGGCCGAACCCGATGTTGTCAATCCCACCGCCATGACCATCGATGAACGAGGTCGCTACTGGATCACGGAATCTCTCGAATACCCGCGCCGCTCACCCGGTCCAGGCAAAGACCGCGTCCGAGTCCTCGAAGATACCGATGGCGATGGCCGCACCGATCAAACCACCGTCTTTATGGAAGGTCTTAATATCCCCAGCGGAATTGCCGTCGGACACGGCGGGGTCTGGGTAGCCAATGCCCCGGATCTGCTCTTTGTCCAGGACACCGATGGAGACGGAAAAGCTGACAGTCAGGAGGTTGTCGTCACAGGCTTCGGTCGGGATGACACCCACGAGCTTCCAAACTCACTCACCTGGGGCCCGGATGGCTGGCTCTACGGACTCAACGGAGTCTTCAATCCATCACACATTCGCTACGGACCATCAAACCCCAATTTCAAAGCCGACAGCGAAGGCTGGAAATTCACATGCGCCATGTTCCGTATCCATCCGGCCACACGCGAATTTCAGGTGTTCTGCGAAGGTACCAGCAACCCCTGGGGTATCGCTTTCGATGATGCCGGCGAAGCCTTCGTCAGCGCCTGCGTCATCGATCACCTCTGGCACCTCACCGAAACCGGCTACTACCACCGTCAGGGGGGCCCCTATCCGCCCTTCACCTGGAAAATTGAAAGCATCGTCCAGCACCGTCATCAGAAAGCAGCCTATTGCGGGATCCACTGGTATGACAGTGATGCCTACCCGGAACCCTTCCGCCGCAAACTCTACATGGGCAACATTCACGGCGGCTGCATCAACAGTGATCGAGTAATACCGCAGGGTGCAACCTATCGGGGTGAACCGGAAAACGATCTGCTCACCGCCAACGACGCATGGTTCATGCCCGTTGTGCAGAAAACCGGACCGGACGGCTGCCTCTGTATCCTTGACTGGTACGACCGATATCACTGCTACCAGGACGCGAATCGAGACCCCGGCGGAATCGATCGGCTTCGCGGCCGACTGTACCGCATTCGCTACCAAAACACTCCGCACTCCCGCCCCTTCAATCTCGCCACGGAGACGGATCAGTCCCTCCTTGAGATGCTCAGCAGCCCCAATGGCTTTCGCCGCGACACCGCTCAGCGACTGCTCTCCGAAAGACTCCTGCAAAACCGCTCCCCCCAGTTGCAGCACAGCCTGCACCGTCTGGTGACAGACAACCCGCAACGAGAAACACGACTCCGCTGCCTCGGGATCCTCAGCGTTGCCGGGATGCTCGAAGAACCCCTGCTGCTGACGCTGCTGCAAGATTCCGAGCCCATCGTGCGTGCGCGATCCATTCGCGCCGCTCGCGAACTCCGCACACCATCCCCTGAATTGCTGACTGCCGCCCTCGAACGATCCTCCGATGCCGCACACTCCGTTAGACTCCAGACCGTCATCACCGCAGCCCGTCAGCCCGCGGCTGCCGCTATGCCGGTGCTGGTCAGCGTCCTCGCGCAGGCCGATGATGACCCCCTCACTCCACGCATCGTCTGGAAACATCTTCAGCCCCTGCTGGAACAGCAGGCCGCCCTGTTTGTGGCCGAAGTTCGCCGACAAACTCCCGCCGGCAAAGGCATCCCGGCCTCCGTCCTGCAACTGCTGCCGCGAATCGCTGAACGAGTCCTTGCAGCGGCCACGCCCGATAATGCCTCACTCGCCGCACTGCTCGATCTGCTGCTTCTTGATCCCACATCGTCAACCGCCACTGATCAGTGCCTGCAACTGCTGCTCAGCCGACTGCGTTCAGGAGAAACCACCGCAGCAGCGGCTGAAAACCTCGGACAGCTGCTGCGACAGCCACTGCAGAAAGCCGTGACGGAAAACAGCCCCGTCGCAGTCTCAGCTCTCCAGCTGCTGGTCGCCACTCAGTCCGCAGATGCCACCAAACTCGCTCGGCAGAAATTTGAGCAAGCCACAGACCCCGAACTCCGGCTGCAACTGCTGGATGCTTTCATCATCGCCCGCACCCCGGATGCAGAAAAACTGGCCCGCTCGCTGATCGAATCCAACCCGCAGCCGGAACTGCTCCGCAAAATTATCCTCGCCACCGGTCGCATCCGCACTCCCGAAGCCTCCCGACTGCTGCTGGAAAAAACCCCGACACTGCCCCCCGATGTTCGCCCCGCAGCCATCGAAATCCTCACGGACCAGTTGCCGTCTTCCATACAACTCATGGAACTCGTACGCGACGGCAAAGTCGAGCCCGGTAATATCAACTCCAACCAGGCCCGCAAAATGCTGCTGTTCAAAGACCAGTCGCTCATGGACCTCGTCACCAGATACTGGGGCTCCGTCAGAACAGAACGTGACCCCGCCAGACAGGAACTCATCGCTCGCATGCGCAACGAACTTCGCGTCGCACGAGGTAACCCCGTCGCCGGTAAAGCCGTCTTCGCAAAAGTCTGCGGTCAGTGCCACAAAATGTACGGTGAAGGCGCTGATGTCGGACCAGATATCACACGCAACGGCCGAGCCTCGTTCGAACAACTGCTCTCCAATGTCTTTGACCCCAGCCTCGTGATCGGTGCCGCCTACCAGGCACAAACCATCGTCACCACCAATGGCCAAATCATCACCGGACTGCCCGTGGAAGACAATGACCAGCGAGTCGTTCTGAAAATCCAGGGAAATCGGACAGAAACCGTCCCGCGAAGTGACATCGAACAACAGGTCACCAGCCCACTCTCACTCATGCCCGAAGGTCTCGAAAAACAACTTCAGCCCTCCGAACTGCACGACCTGTTCGCATGGCTCACTCTCGATAAACCACCCACCGACCCCAACGCCAGATTCCTCCCCGGAGCACGCATCGAACCTGGAAAAGCCCGCAAAACTGCCGATTACCCCCAATTCGTCGAACAGCTGCTGCCCGGATTCTCCGTGGAATCGTCAGGAGAAGGCGGAATTGAGCTGCTGGAAAATCACTTTGGTCGCCCCGCCCTGAGAACTCACCCACCCGACAAAAATCGCCCCTGCAGATTGTCAGCCACCATGCAGCTGCCAGTCGCCGCAAAAATCAAACTCCGCATCTCCGTCGCCTCGCATGAACAGGGCGACTGGCAACTCGATGTCAAAATCAACGGACAACAAAGACACAAATCCATCATCCGACCAAACCAGAATCCACGCTGGAAAGACCTCGAAATTGATCTCTCTGACCTATCTGGACAAAAAGTCAGTATAGATTTATTCAATACTCCGAATGATTGGTCCAATGAATTCGGGTTCTGGAACTCCGCAGAAGTGGTGTCCGAGTAGGGTTATACGTTCTGAAGTGCTGCGGATCCGACATTCCTTTGCCCTGTTTTGCCGGTTATTTTTGTGAGAACTCCCTTTTGGCTGTATGCTCCTGATCGCCTGCGCCTGCAATTCTAAGCTTCGCCTTCGTTTCCAATGGCAGTGCCCCCATGATTTCGCAGACTGTTGAGTACTCGCTCCGCGCAATCGTCGTCCTGGCCCAGAATGCCGGCAAAGCCTGCACTGCCAAAGAACTGGCAGCCGTCACTCGCGTCCCCGGACCCTACCTGTCCAAGCTGATGCAGTCCCTCGTTCGCGGCGGACTGGTGACCGCACAGCGTGGACCGAATGGCGGATTCCAGCTGAATCGCAATCCCTCCGACCTGACCGTCTGGGAGATCGTGGACGTGCTTGAGCCGGTTCCCCGCATCACTGCGTGCCCCCTCGGCCTGAAATCACACTCCGGCCAGCTTTGCCCGCTGCATCGCAGTCTCGATCATACCTACGCACTCGTCGAAGCCCAGTTTCGCGGCATGACCGTGTCTCAGCTGCTCGCACAACCGGGCACTGTTTCTCCGCTCTGCGAAGAATCACCAATCATTCCCCTCACCGGACTGCTGCAAAGCGCCGTCAGCGCCGGCCCTGCCTGCGATCAGGGCAACTGCTGATTTCCTCCGGTCCTCTCTCTGCTCCTGATCGAGAACTCCATGATCCGTTCTGCCGTCACAGTCAGCCTCGTTGAACAGGCTCGTCGTGGACCTTTCGTATTTCACAATGATCTGCCGGCAGCCTGTGCCGCTGCTGCCGAACTGGGCTTTCACGCCATCGAACTTTTCGCTCCTTCTGCTCAACACATTCGTCAGTTGCCGCTGCAGCAGCTGCTCACACAGCACGGGCTCAGCCTCGCCGCAGCCGGAACTGGCGCCGGGATGCTGATTCACCAGCTCTCGCTGTGCGACCCCGACCCCGCACGACGTCAGCAGGCCGAACAGTTCATTTCCGATATCATCGACGCAGCAGCCGAATTTCAGGCTCCCGCCATCATCGGTTCCATGCAGGGCCGCTGGACCGAAAACACCGATCGCACAACCGCTCTGTCTCTGCTGTCCGCCGCACTCCACCGCCTCGGAGATCGCGCTGCAAAAGCCGGTACGGTGCTGCTTTACGAACCACTCAATCGCTACGAAACAAATCTCTGCAACACGCTTCAGCAGGGCTGCGAACTGCTCAACGCCTGCGGCTCAGATTCCGTAAAGCTGCTGGCAGACCTGTTCCACATGAACATCGAAGAGACCTCCATTGCAAAGGCCCTGCTGGACGCAGGCACTGCCGTCGGACACATCCACTTCGTCGACTCCAACCGTCAGGCCGCCGGACTCGGACACATCGACTTCCGCCCCATTGCCGCAGCTCTGCAGCAGCTGAACTGGCACGGATATGCCTCAGCCGAAGCATTTCCGCTGCCCGATTCACATTCCGCTGCGGAACACACCATTCGCTCCTGGCAGCAATTGTTCGGCCGTCAGTCCGCCTGATGCAGTAAACGGCCCCCGACCACCACGCCGCCAACCTTCAGTCGACGATTCAGCAGCAGTACGTCAGCCCGTTTGCCCGCTTCCAGGCTGCCGATCTTCCTCTGCAGCCCCACTCGCTCCGCCGGCGTCAGCGAGGCCATCCGAAAGACAGCCGGCAGGTCGGCCGATGTGTCCGCGTGCATCTGTCGCACCATATGATCCATTCCCACGATGGCACTCGCCAGCCCGCCATTCGCAGCCCGCCCCACTCGACCATCGCTGGTGAATGGAGTTCCCGTCTGCTGATTCCCAAACATGTAGTCCCCTGCAGGCATGTCCAGCGCACGATTGCAGTCTGTTACCAGACAAAGCCGTTCCGGCCCCTTCATTCGTACCGCAAACTCCAGCAACTCCGCAGCCAGATGGCAGCCGTCCGCAATCACCTCCGTACTCATCTCAGGCTCCAGCAGCACAAACTCTGCCATGCTGCCCTGCATAGGAGTCCCCAGGCGCTGACGTATCGACGGCACCGAACTCATGGCACACCAAAAATGATCCACGTGCCGCATCCCCGCCCGAAATGCCTCACGCATCTCCGACCAGCTGGCATTCGAATGACCACAGGTGACCAGACAGCGACGCCGGCGAGCCGCACGATAGAAATCCACCGCCCCCGGCAGCTCCGCTGCACACGTGGCAATCCTGACCAGACCAGATTGAAAGTACTGCTCAAATTCAATCGCCTCCGGAATTCGGCACGACTCATGGTCATGACAGCCGGACTTGTCTGCCGCAAAATACGGTCCGTAAAGGTGCACCCCCGCAATTGTGGCCGCCCCCCAATCCCGCTGCTGCTGCTCAATAGCGCCACGACAGGCAGAAATCATTTCCTGCAACTGCTCTGACCCGGCTGTCGTGGTCGTTGGAAAAATTGTCGTGGTACCGTGCCGCAGATGAGCAGCACAACTTCGCTGCACAGCCTCCACCGTTCCATCCATGAAATCAGCGCCGGCCCCGCCATGCACGTGCAGGTCCACAAATCCAGGACCTATGTACCCGCCCCCCGCGTCCAGCAGCCGCAGCCCCCGACGCACACGACGCTCCGGCCCGACATAACTGAGCTTTCCCGATTCCCATAACACCAGCCCGCCACGAATCAGCCCCGCTGGCAAAATCAGCGTGCCATTAATCACACCGTCCCACTCGGACTGACTCTGGCCGGACTGCATGCTCACTTTCCCCTTCCTCAGATCAATCCTGCCCGCTGCGACACACTCCCTCAGGAAAGATCTGCGATGATTCGCTCCGCCGCGGCCAGTTGCAGTCGCAGATTCTCCAGCGTCTCCCGAATCTCTGCCACAACCTTCTCAGGGGCCTTCGCCAGAAAACCCGGATTCGACAGCTTCGACTCGTGACCCCGGATGAAACCCCGCAGTTTCTCAGCCTCACGCCCCTGGCGGGACAGCTCAGCGTCCCGGTCGATCAGACCCTCCAGCGGAATATACCCCTCAGCATCTCCCAGCGAAAAACCGGCTGAACCCTTCGGACGGCTGATATCCAGACCAGCCGCCTCCAGCATCGTCCGCGCCAGAAAATCAAACTGCGCTGACACCGCCTGCAGCTGCTCCGCAACAGCCGGATCACACTTCATGAACAGCTTCAGCTGAGCTGTCGGCGAAATGCCGTAAACCGACCTCACATTTCGCACTGCTGCTATCGTCTGCTGCAAACGCTCAAATCGCCGCTCCAGCACCTCATCAATTCGCTCCGGCTGCAGCACAGGCCAGCTGGCCATCATGACTGAACTGCCTGCAGACTGCGGCTCAGACAATCCTCGCAATGGTGCCAGCTCGTTCAGCTTGTGCCACAGCTCCTCAGTAATAAACGGAGCAAACGGATGCAGCAGTCGCAGCAGCGTATCCACCACAACCACCAGACACCGCTGCGCCACAGCCCTCTGCTCAGCACTGCGAAATCGCGGCTTCAGCATCTCCAGATACCAGTCGCAGAACTCGTTCCACGTGAATTCACGCACGGCTCTGGTCGCCTGGTCAAACTGGTAACGCTCAAGCATCTGCGTCACATCACGCACCGTCGTCGCCAGTCGGCTGAATATCCAGCGATCCTCCACCTGCAGCTGCTGCTCGCTGACAGCGGCCGCCTCATAACCTTCCAGATTCATGAACGCAAAACGGCAGGCATTCCACAGCTTGTTGCAGAAGTTGCGGCCATAATCAAACCGCTCGCTCACAATTCGTGCAACCGGAGCACCCGGGTCCGCAGTAAACCACGGACTGGGAAACTGAAACGACTTTTTGCAGCGACTGCACTGGATCGATGGATTCGGCCCACCCAGAGGCTTCAGCTCCTGATGCTCCTTCGTCTGCGGAGTCACCGTCTGACAGTGCGGACACTCGTAACCCACCGGCAGACGCACATCCTGAGTCTCACCACACAAAGATGCGATCGTGAAACGCACCGCATCCGTCCCGTACTTCTCAATCAGCTCCAGCGGATCCACTCCGTTGCCCTTCGACTTCGACATGGTCTGGCCGAGTCCGTCAAGGATCTTTGGGTGGATATAGACATGCCGGAACGGCACATCTCCCATGTTGTATAAACCCGTCAGCACCATCCGCGCAACCCACAGCGTAATGATGTCCCGTGACGTCACCAGCACCGAGCCCGGATAAAAATAACTCAGCACACGGTTGCCGTCACCAGACCCTGAATCCGAACCCGCAAGCATCGGCGGATCATGCTGCCGATCCGGCCAGCCCAGCGTCGCGTGTGGCCACAGCGCCGAACTGAACCACGTGTCCAGCACATCCTCGTCCTGCACGAAACCTGCCGCCTCCAGACGCCGCTCCAGTTCCTCACAACCGGCATCCACACAGCACAGAATCAGTTCCTGCCCGGACTGCAGCCCCGGTGCCAGACGCACCACCAGGCTTTCACACAGCTCAGACGGCAGTACCACTTCACCATCCGCTGTCAGCTCTGCACCAAAATCCCGCAGCGCCGCAATCCGTTCCGTACCCACACCCGCTGGCTGTGACCACACCGGAATTCGATGCCCCCACCACAACTGACGACTGATGCACCAGTCCCGCTTCTCCGCCAGCCAGTCAACATACGTCCGCGAATACCGCTGCGGAAAGAATCGCACGCGACCATCTTCCACCGCGTCAATCGCATCCTGCGCCAAACGGTCCATCTTCACAAACCACTGATCACTCAAAAACGGCTCAATCGCCGTCTTGCTGCGATCACTGTGCATCAGCGGAATGATCCGATCCTCAATCTTCTCCAGATGACCCAGCGACTCCATCTGCGCCACCACGCGTTTGCGAGCCTCAAAACGGTCCAGACCAGCATAATCGCCGCCTGCAGCATTGATCGTACCATCCGGATTCAGGATGTTGATCATCGGCAGACCATGACGAAGACCACACGCATAGTCATTCGGATCATGCGCCGGTGTCACCTTCACGACACCCGTTCCCAGCGTGCGATCGGCCAGCAGCGCATCCGCAATGATCGGAATGCAGCGACCAATCACAGGTATCCGTACCTGACTGCCCACCAAATCTGCATAACGCTCATCAGCAGGATGCACACAGACCGCCGCATCACCCAGCATGGTTTCCGGTCGAGTCGTCGAGAAACTGATCCGCCGCCCCGTCGGCTGGCCCTGCTGATCCACTACCGGGTAGTTCATCGTCCAGAAGTGACCGGCCACGTCCTCATGAAACACCTCATCATCCGCCACCGCTGTCTGCAGGTACGTGTCCCAGTTCACAAGTCGCTTACCGCGATAAACCAGGCCGTCACCGAACATCCGAAAAAAGGTACGCCGTACCGCTTTGCTGCACACTTCGTCCAGTGTAAACCGCACACGCCGCCAGTCACAACTGGAGCCAATCTGCTTCAGCTGATTCAGAATCCGAGCCTCATAGTCGTTCTTCCACTTCCAGATACGACTGACCAGCGCAGCACGCCCGATGTCGTGGCGAGTCAGTCCCTCCTCCTCCAGCATCCGCCGCTCCACCACGGCCTGAGTCGCGATGCCGGCATGATCCGTACCCGGCATCCACAGCGCCGAATAACCCTGCATCCGACGCCAGCGAGTCAGCAGGTCCTGAACTGTCCCGTTCAGACAGTGCCCCATGTGGAGCGCACCCGTCACATTCGGGAGCGGAATCATGATGGTGTGCTGCCGTCGAGCCGGATCGGGCTCGGCATTGCAAAATCCCTGTGACAGCCAGTATTCAACCCAGCGCGTCTGTGCAGCCTGGGAATCGTAGGTTTTGGGGAGTTCAGAGGACATGATCTGAATTGAATTCCGGAACAGAATGCAGCGGGCTGATATCAGATGCCCGCAGCGTCCGCGGGCCGGCAAAGCCCGAGCTTATCAGGTTCGGTGCAAATCTGCAGCGCACGGCCTGCCCGCTGCCGCGAATTCCCCTGCCCTGTGATGGCCTGAAACGATTTTTTCATACAGCTCGACCGTTTTCCGCAACATCTCCCCCACGCTCAGGTCCCCCGGAAACTCGCCTGGCACCGCCCCGCCCTGCAACGCCCACCGCACTCGCCGAAACAATTCCTGCCGATCCCCCGGCACCACCAGACCACCAGGAAAGATCCGCCGCAGCAGCTCCCCCACTCCACCGTGATCATACCCCACCACAGGGACCCCCACCGCCAGCGCCTCCGCCGTCGTCAGACTGAAGGATTCCGGATTGACCGACAAAGACAATACCACGTCCGCACCAGCATAAACCTCCGGCAGATCATCACGGATCCCCGGAAACGTCAGACGATCCGCTACCCCCAACTCCGTCGCCATCCGCACCAGTTCCCCCACATACCGCTCACGCCCCGACAAACTCCCAGGACAGATCGCATGCACATCCACACCGGCCTCGCTCAAGTCAGCCAGCAGTCGAATCAGATCCGCATGCCCCTTGCCACGCACCAGACGACCCGGCAACAGCAGCAAAAATCGCCCGGCCGCCGTCGGACACTGCCGCACAAATTCCGCCCGCCAGCCAACCCGTGATGGCCAGATTCGGCGGTACCGCCGGCAATCCACGCCCCGCGAGATCACCTGCACCCGACGCATGTCCCCATCAGCTGACAACCCCTCAAGATGCCGCCGAACACTCTCAGACACCGCGACCACCACATCCGCCCGCAGCATCACCCGACTGTACCAGCCTCGCGAATTCATACCATGTACCGTGTGCACCACCACCGGACGTCGCTCCGGCGGCAACAGCCGCAGTGCCCACCGCAGACACCACGCCGGCAAACGCGAATGCACGTCCACCACATCCACACGCTCCCGCAGCAACAGTCGCCGCAGCTGCAGCACAGCCCACAGCCAGCGCGGAGACTTCGCACCACACAGCAAACGTACCGGCTCCACGCCCGCAGAACTCAAAACAGACTCCAGTCGCCCCCCCGCCGAACCCACCAGTACCCGCTGCCCCGACTCCGCCAGCACACGACTCTGCTCCAGAACACAATACTCAGCACCACCCGAATCCATCGCGGGAATCAGCTGCAGCACCGTCATTCGCCCTCGCTGACTCATGAGATCACCACACCCAGTTCCTGAACACACACATTTCCCCCCACCGCCCGTTTGCCCGCCAGCCACATCGGCTGCTAACCTCTTCACCTCCGGCAGGCTGCCACAGAATCGCCAGCCACCCCACCGGCTGAATTACCCGGAGAATCACCCCATGAAGATAACGCCCGCTCCGACTCCTGCACAGACCAGCCGGAACTGCAGCCCGAAACCAAACACACTCCTGCTCCCACTGCTCCTCGCAGCACTCCTCCTGCACAATTCCGCCATCGCTCAGAATACGGCCTCCGCAAAAACCGAATTCGACCCGGCGCCCGTCACCGAACAACACCAGATGATCCCCATGCGTGATGGACTCAAACTGTCCGCATGGCTGTACTTTCCACCCGGTGCAGGGCCATGGCCCGTCCTGTTCGAACAGCGATATGCCGATATCCGCGGCGAAGGTACCCGAAAAGCCGCTGCCCGACTGGCCGCGGCCGGGTACGTTGTCGCCATGGTCAACTATCGCGGCACATACCTCTCCGAAGGTCGCTGGCAGGGCTACCGAGCACTCGGATGGGGCCCGCTGAAAGACGGATACGACGTCTGTGAATGGCTCGGAACCCAGAAGTGGAGCACCGGGAAAGTCGGTACCTTCGGCTCCTCCCAGGCTGGCTATGCCCAGAATTTCCTCGCAGTCACACAGCCACCACACCTCGCAGCTCAGTACATGGTCGACACCGGACTCAGCCTGTTTCATGAAGGCTATCGCATCGGTGGTACCACACGCCCGCTGCGTTTTCGCTCACTGGCACAGGTCTGTCGGGATCCCATGGACAATGATCGACTCCTCGAAGAATGGCTCCGGCACCCAACTTACGATGACTACTGGCGCGATGAGGATTGCTCGCTGCACTTCGACCGCATGAACGTTCCCTGCTTCACCATCGGCAGCTGGTACGACTTCATGAACCAGGGATCCATCGCCAGCTTTCAGGGTCGACAGCACCACGGCGGCGCAGGCTCACGCGGACGACAGCAGCTCGTCATCGGACCATGGCTCCATGGCAGGCTCAATAAAGGCTCACAAAATGGGCAGCTCACTTATCCGCCACACGCCGCATGGCCCGAACACGAACATATGATTCGCTGGTTCGATCGCTGGCTCAAAGGACAAGAAAACGGCGTCGATGCCGAACCACCGGTACGCTGGTTCGTCATGGGGGCTGTCGGAGAAAACGATGCACCCGGAAATGTGTGGCGCGAAGCCGATGATTTCCCGCCAGCCTCCACCACCCTGCCACTCTACCTCCAGCAAAATGGACTCCTCTCTCAGCAGGCACCCGACTCCGAAATCGGCAGCACCTCATGGATCAGCGACCCTCTCAACCCCTGCCAGATCCCCGGCACAGCCTTCCCCGGAGCCGCTGATGCACGCAGCTTCGAACAACAGCCCGAAGTTCGCACCTTCACCACCGAAACCCTCTCCGAACCAGTGGAATGGACCGGCCGCATCAAAGCCGAGCTCTGGCTCTCCTCCACTGCACCCGATACCGATGTCATTGTTCGAGTCAGTGATGTCTATCCCGACGGACGATCCATTCTGATCGTCGATTACCCGTGGCGACTTCGCTGCCGCGAAGGACTCGACAAAGAAGTCCTCATGCAACCCGGTGAAATCGTCCCCGTTCGCTTCGATGTCGGCTGGATCAGCCAGATCTTCAATCGCGGGCACCGCATTCGAGTCACCATCGCCAGCACCGGAGCCCCGCTCTACGAACCCAATCCACAAAACGGTAAACCCCTCACGCTCGAAATGCCCCCCGACGCCACCACCGCCACCAATACCCTGCACCACAACAGGACCCACGCATCCAGAATTCTGGCACCAGTGATGGCGACAGACTGAGCACGGATGAGAAACACGGCTGATTGTCCGTGGTGACTGGCATCCGGAGGTCGATTGTCGGCATAGTTCCTGCATTGCAGCGCACAGCAGTGCAGCCAGTCCGTTTTGGTAAGGGCCGAAGATGAACGCCGCCTGCGTTTACGATTTCGATGTGGTGGTTGTCGGAGCGGGTCATGCGGGAGTCGAAGCCGCACTCGCCGCCGCTCGCATCGGCGCCCGCACTGCTCTGCTCACCATGAACTGCGATACCGTTGCACAAATGAGCTGCAACCCGGCGATAGGCGGAGTCGCCAAGGGACAGATCGTCCGCGAAATCGACGCACTCGGCGGCGAAATGGGCCAGGTCATCGATGCCACCGGCATCCACTTTCGCATGCTCAATGCCAGCAAGGGCCCTGCCATGCACAGTCCGCGCGCCCAGGCGGACAAAAAAGCCTATCAGTTCGAAATGAAGTACCGAGTTGAACAGCAGCAGAACCTGACCCTCCGACAGGAAATGGTTGACTCACTCGAAACCGAAAATGGTCGCGTCACCGGTATCCGCGTTGCCGGCGGTGCCCTCTACCGCACACAGGCTGTCGTACTCACCACCGGCACCTTCCTGAAAGCCATCATGCACACCGGTGAACAGCAGGCCGAGGGTGGCCGCGCCGGTGACAAAGCCGCTCACGGCATGTCGGCTTCGCTTCGCAACCTCGGAATCGAACTGCGACGATTCAAAACCGGCACCCCCGCACGACTCAATGGACGAACCATCGACTTCAGCCGCTGCGAAATCCAGCCCGGTGATGATCAGCCCGAACCGTTCTCCTTTCTCACAGAATCCATCAGCCAGCCGCAAATCCACTGCTACCTCACATCCACCACCCCCGAAATTCACGAGATCATTCGCGCGAATCTGCATCGCGCTCCCATGTACTCAGGACAGATCCAGTCCACAGGTCCGCGCTACTGCCCCTCCATCGAAGATAAAGTTGTCAGATTCGCCGAACGCGAAACTCATCAGGTATTCCTCGAACCCGAAGGTCGAAACACCTGCGAAATCTACTGCAACGGTATTTCCACCAGCCTGCCACGCGATGTTCAGGATCAGATCATCCGCCTGATTCCGGGCTGCGAAAATGCCGAAATCATGCGCTACGGATACGCCGTGGAATATGACTTCGCTCCGCCAACCCAGCTGTTCCCTACACTCGAAACCCGCACAGTGCAGGGCCTCTTCTTCGCCGGACAGATCAACGGCACAACCGGATACGAAGAAGCCGCCGGACAGGGACTGATCGCCGGTATCAACGCCGCACGACGCGTTCAGGGGCGCGAGGGGTTTGTTCCTGATCGCAATCAGGCCTACCTTGGAGTCCTGCTGGACGACCTTGTCACCAAAGGCGTCGATGAGCCCTACCGCATGTTCACCTCGCGAGCCGAATATCGGCTGCTGCTGCGACAGGACAATGCGGACCGTCGACTGACGCCAGCCGGCATCGAACTGGGCACGGTTTCCGCTACTCGCGCCGACAAGTTTCGCCGCTATGAATCAGAGCTCGAACAGGCCTTTACCGCCATGACAAAGCTCCGTTCGCAGGGAGCCTCCCTCGACGAATGGATTCGCCGCGACACCCCCTGGGATCACCTCGAACAGATCTTCCCCGACCTCGCAGCACTGCAGCTCTCCTGGCAGACAAAACGTCAAATGCAGATCGAATCCCGGTACGCCGGCTACGTGCGTCGCCAGGAAGCAGAAATCGCAAAACTGCAAAAGGTTGACTCTGTCCGCATCCCCGAAACATTTGACTTCCGCGCTGTACCCCAACTGCGTATGGAAGCCCGCGATAAATTGTCTCGACACCGCCCCGTCACACTTGGCCAGGCCGGGCGAGTCAGCGGAATCACCCCCGCCGACCTCGCCGTCCTTATGTTTGCCCTGAAACCACGGCTGTCTGATGAGTCTGCCACAGCACAGTCTGACTGATACAGCAGTCGCAGCGGAGATCACCAGCATGTCTGCAGGAGCAACGCTGATTTCTGCCAGTGTGCGACTGGCCCTGCTGTGCTATGCAGCCACTGTCGCCGGAAGAATGCTGGGATTCCGCGGACAGAGGCTCCGATGCCTGTGGACAGTCGGCTGCCTGCTGTTCATTGTTCATGTCGCAGCCGCCTTCCATTATGTGCACAACTGGAGCCACCAGGCTGCCATCCGCACCACCGCAGCTGAAACCCGGCAACTGCTGGGCGTCGCCTTCGGTGAAGGACTCTGGTTCAGCTATGCCTTCGTTCTGCTGTGGCTGGCCGATGCCATCTGGTGGTGGTCATCAGCCAACAGCTACCTGCGGCGACCACGCTGGCTGAATCTCGGACTGCACGGATACCTGCTGTTCATCGCCTTCAATGGAGCCGTCATTTTTGAAGCCGGTCCCACCCGGCTGTTCGGGCTGTTGATAACAACCGTGCTGCTGTTGATAGTGGCTCTGAGATTCCGCAGCAGACCACACACGGACAGCAGATAAACCAGATCCGCCTACAGCAAAACCTTCAGCGGCTGCAGCTGGACTTCGGCTTCACCGATACGCCCGTTTCGCAGCACACGCACACGCACTGTATCACCCGCCTGATGCTCACTCAGTACCTGCCGCAGATCGCTGGCCGTCTGCAGCGGACGATCATCCATGGCTACCAGAATATCGCCCAAAATGATGGCACCCATCTGGACACGGCAGCCCACCAGTCCCGCACGCGCCGCCGGTGAATTCGGATACACCTGCAGCACAACCACACCGGCAGGCAGGTCCGAAATCGAAATACCATTGTCCTCTGCCGTGGCCTCATCCAGGACAGCAATCCCCATCGTCGGAGTCTGCGGTCGCTGCGATTCTGCGATCACTGCCTGCACAGACTGCACCACATCGTTGACCGGAACAGCAAATCCAATCCCGGCAGAATCACCGGAACGACTGAGTATTGCCGTATTGATCCCAATCAGCCGCCCCGAACTGTCCAGCAGCGGGCCGCCGGAATTGCCCGGATTGATCGCCGCGTCCGTCTGAATCAGCCGCTTCAAAACCACATCCGAGTTGCCTGCAACCTCCCGATCCAGGCCGCTGATAATCCCCGACGAAAGCGTCTGATTCATCCCAAATGGGCTGCCAATCGCAAACACTCGTTGTCCCACCTTCAGATCATCCGATGTGCCCAGCGTTACCGGCTGCAGCTCTCCAGCGGCTGCCCGAATCTGCAGCACCGCAATGTCACAGCTGGACACCGCACCAATGAAATCCACAGCAAACACCTGCTTGTTCGGCAGCTCCACCTCCAGCTCACCAATTCCACCGAACACCGACGCCTCAACCACGTGCAGATTTGTGATGATCCGACCCTGCTCGTCCCATATCACACCAGTCCCGGAGGTCAGTTCACGCTTCGCCACAGCGTCCTGACCTATCCGCTCGTAACCCTGAGTATGAATCCACACAACGGAAGGTGAGGCCGCTTCAAACAGCCGAATTGTCGACTGTTCATCTTCCGCCAGACTGCCCCGCGGGGTCACCGTTCGGGGAGTGTAATCCGGCTGATTCCTCACCGAATCAACGATGATGCGAAACGTCAGGGCCGCAGCCATGACGACCAGAATCAGCACCAGCCAGCCATTGACGGCAGCCGTCGAATTCACCGGAGGACGAGACTCAGAGGGGGGCATCGACACTGTACTCTCCTGCACTCTTCTGCGAAATGCACTGCCCGGAATTCTAGCGTCCACACCTTTCTTCGCTTCAACGTATTCCGGGAATTTTCCCCACCCGCACGGGAATGCCAAAAAATCAGGCACCCCGCGAGTGTGCGGGACAGTGGCCCCGTCTAAACTCACTGCAGTCACACCACTCAGGCAGCTGCCGGCCGGGCCAGGATTTACCACTGAACATGCGAACTGAAATACGCTGCCAGCTGGAAGAACTCTGCGGATACCCCCTTCCCGCCGCATGGCAGCAACTCATCAGCAACTACCCGCCTGCACTGCTCGCCGCCATTCGCGGCGAAGAAGATCTGCAGGACGAAGGTACCGTGGCACAGGTCGAACTGCTTGTCAGTGATTCCGCTGTCCTGCAGATCAACCTCGAAGTTCGCTGCGGTACGTTCCTCGATCCCAGGGGCCATGAATTCCGCTGGCCAGCTGCTTACCTCGTCATCGGCGAAACCGGTGACGGTGACTACTATTGCCTCGATACCGCCGCGCAAACCGTCGCTGTACTGCAGTACCGCAGTCAGGCAGTCACGTTTGAAAACGCTGCAGAATCTCTCGAAGAATTTGTTGAACTCCTGCTCCTCGCCTTCACCGAAGGTGACCCCGACGACCCCGAACTTCTGTCCGAATTCCCGGAGACTGAGCCAGATGAATGCACCGATCAATATCCGAGTCCATAAGGAACGTCGGATACTGGAACTGCAGTGGAGCGAATCCGAAACTGCCCAACTGCCCTTCCGCACCGTTCGCCAGAACTGCCGCTGCGCCGTCTGTGTCGATGAACTCACAGGACGACAGATCCTCGATCCGGAAACTGTCCCCACCGACCTCGGACTGCTCGAAATCTCACTGGCCGGCAACTACGCACTGCGAATCCGCTGGTCCGATAATCACGACTCCGGACTGTTTACGTGGCGGCATCTGCGAGCCATCTCCGATGCTCTCAACGGCAGGACGCAGTCATGACCATCGAAGTTGAAGCAAAATTCCTCATCACCGAACTAAGCCAGCTGCTCGCAAACGCCGACGCCCTCGGGTTTCAATTCCCCGCAAATTCGGTCCTCGAACAGGACGAATACTTCAATCACCCGGCACGAGACTTTCGGCAGACCGATGAGGCGCTCCGAATTCGCCGCATCGGCGGCGAACTGATACTCACCTGGAAAGGTCCCCGACTGGACGCCCTCTCCAAGTCCCGCAGAGAACTGGAAGTACCGTTCGATGTGCCAGCAGATGACATCGACACCAGACTGCAGACACTCACCGAAATACTGCTGGCACTGGGTTTCACCCACAGCGGCAGCGTCCGCAAACTGCGACGCTCCGCTGCACTCACATTCGAGGGACGTTTATTCCATTGCAGTCTCGATGACGTAATCGGACTGCCGCTGCACGCAGAAATTGAAACCCTGGCTTCAGAAGAACAGCGACACGAGGCACTGCAGTCCCTGCTGCGGCTGGCAAAACGCCTGAATCTCCAGCAGCAGGAACGTCGCTCCTACCTCGAACTGGTCCTCACATCAAACCACGACGACTCAGTTCAGCCACCACCTGACGCACGATCGCTGTGACGTCCGCAGCATCAGGTTGCGCGTCGTTGCCACTGGGCAGAGGACAGCCGCCTACCGGCTGATCAGTGAATCCGTGTGCCGACAGCATGCACTGCAGCTCACGACTCAATGCACCAATGTCCGTCTTCTGCTTGTCGCTCAAAGGCTGACGGCCCTGCCCCATCTGGAAGCCACGCAGACCCACCGCTGCACGAAAGCCCTCCGGAAACTCCGCCGAATAGATCATCGTGTCAAACAGGCGAATCAGGTCATACTGCACCCGGCGAGCTTCATCAATCTGATAGGACACCGTCAGATCGTACAGCCGGCGAGTCAGTTCTGGGACAACACCCGAACTGGCATTCGTACCACCATCACAGCCAGCCAGCAGCATCGGCATCAGCGCCGCGTCCCACCCCGTCAGAAATGCAAAGTCCGGGCGGTTCGGACGCACCGCCTGAATCATCCGAATCATGTGCGGAATGTCACCCGACGAATCCTTGATCGCCACAATCCGCTCAAATTCCTCAGACAGTCGCTGAATCGTTGGCACGTCAATCGGACTGGCAAACATCGGAATGTTGTACAGCGTTACGTCAATCGGAGTGTTGCGGCCAATCTCTGCGAAATATGCGTATACCGAAGCCGGGCTGAGCTTGTAATAAAATGGAGCCACAATCGCGACAGCACGAATTCCCAGGGACGCATAGTACTCGCAGGCACGAATCGTCTCCTTCACATTCGCTTCCGCCGCTCCGGCCAGAATCGGCACCCGACCACGCACCTGATCCGCCAGAATCGCCACGATCCGCCGACGCTCTTCCGGAGTGAATCGAGTAAATTCGCCGGTCGAACCGTTCGGATACAACCCGTGGACACCCCGAGCAATCAGCCAGTCGGCGTAACGCCGCAACTCACCTTCATTGATTCCGCCATCAGCGGTGTAAGGCACCAGATTGGGAGTAAAAATGCCCTGCAGCTTCGATGCAGCCATGATTCCGAACTTTCCGATGACATCAGTTTTGACGCCGACAGCCGCAGCCACCAGCTTCACTCAGTTCCACTGCCCCTATTAAACCTCACAAACTGGCACCCGGCGCTAAGAATTTTTGGACGAACCCGCCGTTCCCGGGACCGATTCAGAGCACCGGTGGTCGCTGTGGCAGGGAAATCCGACAGCAAACACCCCCATGGGGCAGATTCTCAAGGCAAATACCGCCTCCGTGCTGACGCACAATCCGCCACGACACACACAAACCAAACCCCAGGCCTCGACCCGCAGAACGCCCCGAATAAAACGGATCAAATGCATGCCGCAGTACCTCCGCTGAACTCAGCCCCGGCCCGTTGTCCTCCACACTCAACTCCACACAGTCCTCCACCGCTCGACCGGATACCACCACAGTTCCCGATCGCGATGCACCACGCAGCGCCTCACATCCATTCCGCAGCAAATGACAGATCAGAACTCCCAGCTGCGCACGATCCGCCGTCAATTCCGGATCACCTTCACAATGACTCCCCACAGAAACTCCCGCTGCCGCAGTCTGACGCAAGGCACCCGCACACTCATCCAGCAAACCCCGCAGACGAAACGGCTGTACATGCGGCTCCGGTGGCCGCGCAAACAGCATCGTGTTCCCGATCATATCCCTGATTCGCCACGCCTGTGCACCAATCGTCTCCAGCGACTGACGCAAATCCATCCCCGCATCCCCACGCAACTGCAACTGTGCCTGACCGATAATCGTCGCCAGCGGATTGTTGATCTCATGCCCCGCACCCGCAGCAAACTCCGCCAGGGCCTCCATCCGCGCAGGATCAGCCAGCAGCACTGCTCGCCCCGCAGCAGCTGACAGCAGACTCCTTGATACAGATTCCAGCAAGCCGCGCAATTCTGCTCCCGGCTGCAATACGTCACCGGATTCCACCACCAGCCCGCACAACAGGTCCGGCCAGTGAAACAACTCACAGTGCTTCAGCTCGACACCGGCAGACGCAAACAGTTGCCGAAACAGACGCGGACTGACGAACACCGACAACCCGCCGGAAAGCTGCATCGCCATGGCCTGAAACTGATCATCGTCGCCACGTCGATACTGCAGCCCGCTGATTCCGCCCCCTGCAACGGCACACACGATCGTCACAGAACGACAACCGAACTGCCGCAGCCACACGTCCGCCACTGCGGCCGAAATGTCGCTCCACGAGCCTCCACGCTGCAAACAACGCAGCAGCTCCAACTCACCCACACATGACTCCCCTGTCCGGTCACCCGCCACCACTGCACCTCAAAAAACAAAACGGCCACCGAAAGGTGGCCGCTTACCCGATCTTACCCGCCACAGGCACGGCGGAATCTGCAATCTCAGATCCTCACGTCTGCAACTGCTCAATGTCCAGCAGACGACAGATGTTGTCGATCAGAGCCTCCACTTCAAATGGCTTCTGCAGGAAATGATTCGCCCCGGCGTTGCGCAGGTCCTGAATCTTGTCCGCTTCCACCATACCGCTGATGCAGATGATGCGGACGTCATCCAGAGCTGAATCGCTGCGTACCCGCTGACACACTTCCTTACCATTGATATCCGGCAGCATCACGTCCAGAACAATAATGTCCGGATGATACTCCTTCACCATCATTCCCGCATCGAAACCGTTATTCGCAACACGCACCTCGAAGCGACCGTCCGCCTGCAGAGCATCCGTGATCAGCTCCACCAGCTCAAGATCGTCGTCGACAATCAAAGCCTTGCGCTTGCCCGATTCCAAAGCGTCCGTCGGAATCCCGTTCTCCTTCATGAACTTGTACAGAATGTCACGAGGAATACGGCGAAAGCGAGAACCCGGGACGCGGAATCCCTTTAACTGCCCGGAGTCAAAGCAGCGAATGATCGTCTGCTGACTGACCTTACAGATCTTTGCCGCTTCACCGGTTGTGAACACTGTTTTCATTTGCACAATCCGTTTTGAGGAAAAGCGATGAGCTGCCAGACGCAGCATCCCATCGTCCGGAAGTTCCCGGACGCCATCCCTGACGCTTCCACTCGTGAACCCACAGGACTACCGACTCTGCAACCAACCAATCAGTACACCACATCGGCACACCAACAACTGCCGGCAGATACCGAGACAACTCCTGAGATCCTGAGTCAGAACTCGCCTAAATCCCTGAGAGTTCCGGACATGGCCGGCAGTCAGACTGCCAGGCCATCCCACGACACCTTCGCCATCACAGACCGCATCACTGCAGTCCGCATCAGCAAGGCAGGAGGTAAAGCTGAGTCCCTTCAGTCCTCTGGATCCTGCTCGACCTTCGGGAGTTCCCCCGACTTTGCCAACCCTCGATCCCGCCGATTGTATCCATCCGCATCAGACGGTCAACGGCAGTTTCCTTTCCGCATCTTGCCTGTATTTACGGCAAACTCATCGTAAATTCTTCGATTTTCTGTGCAGAATTCCCAAATTCCACTGGCAGGGCCGTTCCATCTGCACCGGAAAAACGAAAAAAACGGCGGAGTTACCCGCCGTTGTCAAGAGAACTGCACAACTTAACAGGTTCACTCAAGCCCCCGCTCCACCTTGTCCACAATCTCCTGCAGTGACTCCTGCAATCGCTCCCGCACCTTGTCAGACTGCTCAGATAAGGCACGCAGATACTGAGGACTCAAGGCTCGATTCAGTTTATCCAGCATCGAAGCTGCCCGCTTCCAGAACTGCTCTGCCGTCAGCTCCACACGCTCCGCCGGATGCTCCTGAACACTGACCGGGGCACTGCCGGCGTCCGCCCGAAATGGCGCATAACCCGTGTCTCCTGAATCCCGAGCCACTGCATCCATCGTGGCTGTCGCCACACCAGGCCTTGAACCGCCCAGCCCTGCCCGATCACCGGCCCCGCTCGGCACATAATCCGCCGGATCCACAACCCGAGACAGCGGCACGGTCGACGTATCCACCCCCGCCGGCGCCGCCCACTCAGAATACCCCTCATCACTCTCCGTAAACAAATCCTCACCACGCTGAGCCTTCCGCCAGGCACGCATTTCCGCGACCGTCGCCGCTTCATCGCGAGCCCACGCGAGACAGTCCTCGGCATCATCCCAGTTCAGCGCCACATAAAAGAATGACCACTTCAGCGCCGCATAACTTTCATACACCCCGCCAAACTTCTCCCAAACCCGACGACGCTGGAAAATCTGGTCCCCGCTCAGGCCCACCATCTGCCCAAAATCCGCGTCCGTGCGTCCCTTCGCATATCGCGATGTCCACTTCGATGCACACTCACCCACCACCCAGTTACACTGGCTGACAGCATCCCGAGCCACCTGAATCAACTGATCTTCCGTCTCTGCCATCGCTGCTTTCCCGCTGCTCACCAATGACACACCACCACACAGACCTGCATGCTACGCTTCAAAATCCCCCGCTTCCATTCGCCATTCCGCGAACCTGCCGGGAATCCACAATGTCCTGATCCCAGCCACTCCAGCATACCAGAACCACAAAAACACCGCAAAACACCAAAATTCACAGAAATCCGGCAAAGGTCACCTGATGTGCCGAAAAATGCCCAGATTGCCTCCTCTGAGATTTCCCCGGGAATTGACTCCAGCAGCATGGACCTGCTGCCGATACACTCGTTATAAAAATCCGGAACGGTGGGCTCGTGAAATACTACCCATCACTCCCAGATTTCGCTCGGGGCGGTAGCCAAGTGGCTAAGGCAACGGATTGCAAATCCGTCACGCGAGGGTTCGACTCCCTCTCGCCCCTCTTTCAAAAACCTTTCCAGCCGGCCCCCCAGGCCCCTGAGAAAGGTTTTTTTATGCGCCGCTCTCAGCACCGCCTCTGAACCGGAGCCTGCCCATGCCCGCCCCCAAACACCTCACAGCATCGCCCCGACGAAACGTGCTGCTGACCGCCTGCTGCTGCATACTGCTGGCCACGCTGACACCCACCGCCTCGGCACAATCACAGCGGCTCGAACTCGGAAGACGACTCAAACGCTTCGAAATCGCCTGGGAACAGGCCCCCGCTGAACAACGCTCCGAAGCCGTCAAACCCCTCAAACTGGCCGTCAACAGCTTCTTCAGCCTGCAATTGTCCCAGGCCGGCCAGCAACTCGACAATGCATGGTTCGCCGTCCGCAGCACCACCCCCCCGTCACAAACCGAAAAAATCGCCGTTGCCCACACACTCTCCGCCCTGCCCTTCTGCGCTGTCCCCGAAACACCCGAAATCACACTGCTGCTCACCCCCTTCTATCCCGCAGACAAAACCCTCCCGGATGGAACTCTGCTGCAGCTCGTACTCAAAAATCCATCCCGGGAAACACTCGCCGAATTTCAGTGCCCGGCCTCCGCCGCCATAGCCGGAACCACCTGGAACACCGGGCCCCTGCCCGCAGGCGATCACTGCATCGAAGCTACACTCATCGCCGAAAATCAGCCTGTCCGACTGCCCGACATCAGCATCAGTCGCATCCCGGAACTTCCGCAAAGACTTGAAAAGCTTCAGCAGGCGGCCGACACACTCCGTCAGCAGGCCCAGTCAGCCACTCCGGCCCCCGACCTGCCCCCTGCCACACTCGCCGCTGCCGCCACCGCTCGCAGCGAAATCGCCCTGCTGACAGCCGCCAGCGCAGGTCGCGCCACCGAAGCCGACTTCCCCCTGCTGACCAGACTCCTCGTCGCCGAACAACTGGCAGCCACACCCCAAAAGGCCACGGATATCATCGCTCAGTACAGATCACCGCAGGACCTCTGGCTGACACTCGCAAAAGGCAGAAAATCGGCACCCGTCCGCCTCAGACTGCCCGCTGCTGACACAGCGCCACCAGCGCTTCCCGTACTGTTTGTCTTCCACGGAGCCGGAGGCAGCGAAAACATGTTCTTCGAAACCTATGGTGCCGGACGCACCATCAGCGAAGCCACCCGCCGCGGCTGGCTCGTCGTGGCACCCGGTCAGGGACTCCTCGGACTGTCCCTTTCCGTCTCCGATATGCTCGATAATCTCGAACACTTCGCGAACATCGACCGCAGTCAGGTCATGCTGCTGGGACACTCCATGGGAGCAGCCCAGGTGATGCGGCAGATGCAGCAGGATCCCGCCTGTGCCCAGGCAGCCGCTGCTCTCGGCGGTGGCGGTCGCCTGACAACTGCAGCTGCTGCCACTCTCAAACCCGTACGGTGGTACGTCGCAGCAGGAACCGAAGACTTTGGACGTGCCGGGGCCATGCAGCTGCATCGCAGCCTCAGTGCCGCCGGGGTCACCAGCGAATATCACGATTTCCCGAACGTCGAACACCTCGTCATCGTGCAGGCCGCCATCAACGACGTCTTCCGCTTCTTCGATCAGTCACTCGCTGACAACCAGGCCACCAGATAATCACAGCCGACGCTGTGCCCATAACTGCTCCACTCGCATTCGCCGCTGCTGCAGTTGCTCGCGCTGCTCATGCAGCTGATCCAGCTCTCTCTGCAGCAGACACTCCCGCCCGGATTCCCCGCCGAGATTCGCCGCCACAGCCAGATGCTCAGCAGACTGACGCTGAATCTCCAACACCACCCGGCCACTCTCCGCCTCCAGCTCTGACAGCCCCCGCAATGCCAGCTCCAGTTCCCCGGCCACTGATGTCGACTCAGCCACACTTTCATTGAACACCGCCTCCTGCTCACAAACCAGGTGCCTCAGCTCCGCAAAACGCTCGCTCGCATGGTCCCGCATTGGTCGCTGCCGCAGTTCCTGCTCCAGCTGATCACAAACCCCCGCATACAGCAGACCACTATTCCGAAAATCTCCGGCAGCCCAGCCTCCGTCCGCCAGCCTCAGTCGCTCAGCCACAGCGTCCGACAGCGGACCAGCTCCCGCAAATCGCTCACGAAAGGCCAGCAACAGCCGACTCCGCTCTCGGTCACCCCCGGCACATTCCCCGCACAACAACGTCAGCCGCTCACGCAAAACACGCCGCAGCTGCTCGTCCGGCGACAAATCCGCCTGCAGTTGGCCGACAGGAAACAAAGCCTGCAGACTGTGATTCGACTGCGGCCAAATCGCACTCCAGCCGCACGGAACCTCAGAACTGCGCCTCCACACGACATAATTTCCAATGTGAGTCCCCTGTGCCAGGAACAACAGCAGGTACCACTGAGCACATGGCAGCAGCCAGCAGAAATGTCGCCATAACAGACTCCAGCGACACTGCACGCGACCACGTGACACCCGCGTCAGTACCCACAACAAGGCCACCAGCAGCAGCGGACTAAACAACACGGTCAGCACAACCAAAATCTTCCAGCTCACAGACACCTCGATCTTTCCGCCACCGGCGGATGATTGACGAATTCACAATTCCTCTCGCATCACCCGATCTGCACTGCCTGCAAGAATCTCCTGCCTCAGCAGTTCAGTCGCCAGCCGCAGCAGCTCAGATTCACGGTCCACTTCACCGCGAGCTGCTGCAGCGGCCCGCTCAAGCTGCTGACGTTGCTGCCACTGGCCATCCGCTGACTCCCGACGTCGCTGCACCTCAGCCAGGTCACCCCGCAGTCGCTGCAATCGCTCCCGCTGCTGCTGTAACTCCAGCTGCACACACTGCAGATGCTCCGCCTGCCGCAACCGCTGCTCCGTCGCCTCCTGTCGCCGCCGCTGCAGTACCTCGGACTGTTCCACAATCGCCTGCTCCGCCAATACCAACCCACCGGCTCGCGCCGGCAGATCCTCATCCGGCACCTCAGGCGAAGACAAACGCTGCCGCAGCTCCAGACACCGCACCAGCACACTTCCCGCTGCCAGTTTCAGTTCGCCAGCCGCAGCCGGTGAAAGCCTCTGCGCCCACTCAGCCTGCAAACGGTCAACAGCCTCACAGACCTGATTCACAGCCGCCTGCTCAGCACCACCTGCCAGCCCCCTCAGCTCCTCACGGACTGACTGAAGCTCCTCACGCAGGATTCGCAGCTCACCGGATTCCGTTGAACGCAGCTCTGTCAGCCGCCGCAGCAACTGCGAAAACTCGTTGTCCGACGCCGACACGGCTCCGCCTGTCAGCCTCGCCAGACACACCTGCTGATCCTGCTGCAGCTCCACCAGCCTCCGCTGCAGCGGACTGCCCGACTCCACGGCCGCTTCAATCCGCCGCAGCTCCTCACCCACTACCACCACCAATCTTCTGGTCAGTGCCAGATATTCCGCGACCTTCAGCGCCGTTCGCTGCTCAGCCTGCTGCCCCCAAAGCTGCCACCGATCCACGTTCGACAACATGTTTCGCAGCATTGTCCCCGGAACAATCGAACAAATCCCCAGCACCAGCAGCCACTTGCAGATGCCGAGGCCACGACCAGTTTGTGCCCCTGTTCCGCTCATCGTCCACGGCTCCCGAAGAACACCGAACAATCAGGTGAAGATCACAGCCCCGCTACCGGCGCTACAGCCGCAGCGCCACCGACACGTCGCAGTCGCTCCAGCAGATCCTGACGTTTCGCCGCCCTGCTCAACTCACTCTCCTGACCGTCATGCAGATTTCCCCGCGCAACATTTGTCGCCTCGGCCTCCGCAACCTCCGACCGCAGCCCCTCCAGATGCCTCCCGATTTCCGCAGCAGCCGAACCACCCGTCCGACCAGTGGACTCCACCAGATCCAGGAGCTGACGCCGGCTGCCCGCCTGCTCACGCCGCAGCTGCAAAGACTGCCACTCAGCCTCAGAACGCCTCAGCAGATCCTCCATCTCGCCCACCAGACCTCGCCCCGCAGCCAGCACTTCCTCCAACTGCACCAGAGCCTCCCGCTGCTCCTCCAGACGACGCTGCTCCCGCTCCTGCTCACCCGTCAGTCGCTCCAGCTCGTCCGCAAACTGCGTCTCCGACCACTCCCGACCAGCAAACAACACCGTCCCCTGCCCCTCTGCCAACGGCTCCGCAGCGGCCGCAGCAGCATCCCTCAGCAACACCGATCGCCGCTCAATTCCCAATTCCAGATCACCCACCAACTGCTGCAGACGTGTCCGTTCCAGAACTGCCAGATTCAGCTTCGCACGCCGCTGCACAATCTCTTCGCGGAACGCAGCCAGATCATTCGCCAGCTTGCGGTCACGCACTTCCCCCGGCAGCTGCTGCTCAACCTGCCGAGCAGAATGCTCAAGCGTCGCTCGAGCATACCCCTGAGCAGCGCTGAACCCCCGCCCTGCCGACATCAGAATCAGCAGCACCAGCGCACTGCCTGACCACCCAATCACCCTGACTGCTGACCACATCATGCACCTGCCTTCCAGTTTGGTTCGTCATCCCGATCCACACAGGACCACAGACACCAAACACGGAAATGCAAACCGCAAATCCCGGAACCGCCTGAAAAAATCAGCGCCCCGCCACGGAAATGATCACCACCCCCGCCATCAGACCGGCAATGCACACAGCCTTCACACGCCAGTTCTGCTCACCATACATCCGAATCCCCGCCACAAACGCAATCACCACAGAAGTCCTGCGCAGCGGAGAAATCACCGATATCAGAGCACCCGGCTGCTCAATCGCGTGAAAATACATAAAGTCCGAAACCAGCAGCAGCAAAGCAATCGCCGGAATTGACCAGCGCCACTCAAATGGACTCGACTCCCGACCCGCTCGCCACCACCAGATCGCCAGCGGCAGCATCACCGGTACCAAATACACCGAAAACCACGCCTGCACCGTCGCTGACCGAAATCCACTGTCAGCCAGCAAAAACTTGTCGTACAGCGAACTGCCGGCACCCAGAATCGTCGCCACCACCATACAATACACCCAGCGATCCCGGTGAAACACTATGCCCTCGCGACGACCAGCCAGCGAAAACGCATAAAACGAAACCAGTACCACCAGCACCCCCAGCCACTGCCACAACGCAGGACGCTCACCAAGGACCAGCACCGCCGCCAAAATCGTGACAAACGGGCTGCTGGCACGAATCGGAGCTGCGATCGATACCGGCAAATGCTTCAGTGCAAACGAAGCAAATACCCACGAACTGCCGGCCAGCAGCGACTTGCCAGCCAGCATCAAATGCCCCGTCACCCCCAGATCATCAACCCGCACAAGATCAGACGGCAGCAAACCCGGCAACAGCCTCGATACCAAAATCACAGGCACATACACCGAGGCAGAAGTCAGCACGTTGAACAGCAGTACCACCGGCACCGCATTCCCACGCAACGACTCCTTCTTCGCAATCTCATACAAACCCAGAAACACCGCCGACAGCAGACTCAACACAATCCAGTTCATGGCCCACCCAAAAAAACAGGCCCATCCGCCAGAAACGACGAACAGGCCCGGTTGCGTCCCAATCTGCCCCCCAAAAACAGGGGCACATCGATTACAGAATTGCGCGAATCTTCGTCAGAAACTCCCGATTCGTCGGAAAACGCTCCATCGTCTTCGTCAACTGCTCCATCGCCTCCACCGGACTCAGGCTGATCAGACTGCGACGCAGCATCGTAATGCCCTCCAGCAGATCCGGAGCCAGAATTTTCTCCTCACGGCGAGTACCGGAACGAGTAATGTCGATCGACGGCCAGATGCGACGATCTGCCAGCTCACGACTGAGCATCATTTCCATGTTGCCCGTACCCTTGAACTCCTGGAAAATCGCCTCGTCCATCCGACTGCCGGTGTCAATCAGTGCCGTACCACAGACCGTCAGTGATCCACCTTCGTCAAACCGTCGAGCCTGACCGAAAAGCTTCTTCGGGACGTCCAGAGCACGAATGTCCAGGCCCCCGGTCGCCGTTCGACCCGTATTGCTGTACTTGTTGAAAGCACGAGCCAGACGAGTAATGCTGTCCAGCAAAATGAAGACATCCTTGCCCTCCTCCGCCAGACGCTTCGCTCGCTCAATGATCAGCTGCGCGATGCGGATGTGACTCTCCACGTCGTTGTCCAGTGATGACGAAATCACTTCGCCCTTCACCAGCCGACGCATTTCCGTCACCTCCTCCGGACGCTCGTCAATCAGCAGCACCATCAGGTGAATTTCCGGATGATTCACACTTACCGAATGAGCAATGTCCTGCAGCAGCATCGTCTTGCCCGTTCGCGGAGGCGCCACCAGCAGTGCACGCTGCCCCTTACCGATCGGACACAACAAATCCATCACCCGCATCGTCAGCGGTCGAGGACCCGTTTCCAGTCGAATCTGCTCAAACGGATTGATCGCCGTCAACTGGTCAAAATGGCGAATCCGGTCGTAGTCCTCAGGAGTCAGACCGTCGATCGTTTCAACTTCCAGCAGACGGGGACCCTGATTGTGAGTCCCCGCACCAACCTCACCACGGACCAGTACCCCCTCACGCAGACGGTACTTCTCCACCAGTGAACTGGAGACAAAGGGATTCGAATCCTCTGCAGCATAATTCCGCTTCGGATCCCGCAGAAATCCATAACCCCGATTGTGCAGCTCAACCACACCTTCAAAGGTACCCTCAATCACCTCAGCCGAAGGCGAAATGCTCCGCGGCCTCCGCGGCATGCCACGGTCGCGATCGCGATCGCGATCACGGTCACGCCCGCCGCGACCACCACCCATCGGCTGACCACCGCGATGAGCCGTGTCGCCACGGCGATCACGAGGCCCGGGACCAGCCGGACCACCCCGACGACCACCGTGCCGACGATTGCCACCATCCTGACGACCAGCATCAAAACGCGGACCGTCATTGCGATAACCCTGATCACGAACAAAATGATCCCGCTGCCCCTGTTCTCCCGGCCCACGGTCTCCCAATCCCCGATCTCCCGGCCCACGATCTCCCGGCCCACGATCTCCCGGCCCACGGTCTCCAAACCCACGCTCTCCAAACCCACGCTCTCCAGGACCCCGTTCTCCCCCGCCGCCACGACGGCGACGACGGCGACGACGACGAGATGGTCGACGGTCATCACCATCGTTCACATCGTATCCGCCACCACCAGAACCCGGGCCACCCTCGAAATCCCCTTCACCCTCGCTGCCCTGAACACCGCGGTCCTCGTCGCCGTCAGAGCCTCCACCAAACAACTCGTCCGTATAACGCTCCAGATCGTCCCGACGACGCGGCGGACGGGAAGAACCAGATCCACCAAAGCCCTCGTCACCACGGCGACCACGGCCCCAGTCTTCCCGGACACCTTCACGAACACCTTCAGCAGCACCCTCAGAACTCACCCGCGGCTCACCACCAGCCTCGCCTGCCGATGGGCCGTCTTCGTAACGCGCTGACTCATCACGACGCCGCGGGAATCGACGCCCCCCCGCATCACCATAACTGTCCTCCCGTCGACCACCACGACGACCACGATCACCTCGGTCACTACCGCGATCCCCGCGGTCACCACCACGGTCACCACCACGGTCGCCACCGCGGTCACCTCGAGGCTCACCGCCATCATCGTCAACAAAATCCAGCTCGTCAGTACTGAAATATCGCATGCCAGTCTGCGACTCAACGTCCGCCAGCTGCCGCTCAAAACGATTCGATGTCCGATCCGTCGACTCCGACCCAGCAGCTTCCACCGGCTCAGCCGCCGCGTCACCCTCCGGGACACGCCGAGTCTCGCGGCGCAAACCACGCTCCGTACGCACCCGCCGCGGACGACGAACATCAGCGTCCTCGCCCGCAACAACCGCAGATTCACCGGCGTCTGCCGCACGAACCTCAGCCACAGGCTCCACACGCTCCGGACGCTCCACAGGAGCCCGACGGGCTCGGGTCGGACGAGGCTCTGCAGGGGCCACCGGACCTCCTGCATCCGAATCCACGCCCGAACCAAAGTCATCAGATTCTGCCGGTGCAACCGCATCCTCCGCAGACGCTGCTCGCCGCGAACGCCCCGGAGCTCGGGGTTCATCTGCTGATCGGGATGGTGATCGACGACGCGGACGTGGGCTGGTTCCGTCAGAATCGGAACTACGTGAAGGCATATCAAAAGCTCGGCAGGACAGTAATCGGAGAAACAGCAGTCTGCACAATCGGACCGCTTCAGATAATTTTTACCGGCATGGATCCCGCAGCCACACTTGCAGCCCGCGCTCCGGCAAACAGCCGGCACCCAACTTCCGGACAGGCCACCGCCAGCAACGCAATCGCTGATGCCCGTGGCCAGACTAAGGTAAAACTGACTGCCTGATACACAGACAGCTCAAAACACTGAACCCCTCGAGATCGCAGCTTTCGAGAACATAGCCCTCGAAGAAACGACCCCGAAAAAACGAGGCCATTGCAGGGCTTCCACGACTTGCCCCCCCGAAACAACTTCGGAAGACCACAGCCACCTGCCCGCTCCAGAATGCCCGCTCAGGACCACCGGGCGCCCGCCGCGACACTGCCACCGCAGTCACGGAATTCAGAGCACTACCAGTCGGCAGCAAATCGGAACAGCAGCCGAAACCCTACTGAAACGCCAGCGAAAACACCAGCGTGAACAACCGCAGAAATGCAAAAAATCAGCCAGCAACACACACGACAAAACACAACAACAGGAACAGCGGGCGGACAATACCGGAGAAACAATCCGACCAGACAAACAGTCCGACCAGACAAACAGTCCGACCAGCATCACCCCCCAAAACAATCCCGCAGCGTCTGTTCCACCCTAGTATTAACGGATCAACCCGCTGTGTCAATTCAACTCCTGCGTCCAGACAAAAACATTTTCAATCGCACTCCCGGATGACTTTGACCGCTCCGGACACCGACCCTGAGGATCAGACGGGTTGCAACGGCAACACCCCACAACTCCGCAACGACAGAACACCCGATACCGCAGGTAAAATCGGCCACGAAGTCCGCTCACGCCCTGCAATTCTCCCCCCACACCGGAATTTCAACCCGCTTCGCTGCCGAAATCCCACCCAACCTGAATGCTGTCCCTCACACCAGACCATCTGCCCGAAAGGATCCGAAAGATGCGTTCCATAACCGGCCTCGCTCTGCTTATTGCCCTCACAGCCTCTGCCGCAGCCATCGCCGGTGACACCCCGGTACACGTACTGCCTGCCACCTCCGCAGTCAGGTCCGTGCCCGTTCAGCCAGTCGCCGCACGCCGCGTCACACGCAGCTCAAAACAGACGTTCTTCGGCAAAGTCATGGAACTGGAACGCCGCAAAAACGCCTGGCTGCGACGCACATTCCTCGGTCGCTGACGCCAATCGCTGCCCACCCCGCAACAACTCCCTGCCACGGGGCGCTCTGCTTTGCCACAGATCGCCCCCCCCTCGGCCGCCCACACGCCTGAAAACTAGCCGCCGCCGGACGCCCCGCCAGGACCCCGACGGTCACGCCCACGGCCCGCACCGCCTCCACGAGGACCATTCCGAGGGCCGCTTCGCTGACCACCGCGGCCACCCGAAAATCCGCCACGACCACGCTCACCCGGACCTCCGGATCGACTGCCACCAGGCCGGAAGCCTCCTCCCGGACCAGCACCACGCCCGCCAAACCCTCGCCGCTCCTCACCACCCGTTTCCTGGCCGCCCGGGGCAAAACCACCCTCTCGCGGACCACCTTCTCGGAAACCACCTTCTCGGAAACCACCGGGACGCGGACCGCGCGGTCTGCGCTCGCCGCCACCACTGCCCCGGAATTCACCTGCATCCCGACGCGGTGCACTTCGCCGCACCTCAGCATCACCCAGCTCAGAAATCTGCAACTGACGACCTGCCACCCACGCCCGACGCAGCTTCTGGAAAATCTCCGGTGGCATCCCGGCCGGCAACTGCACCGTACTGAAGTCGTCAAAAATATCAATCCGACCAATCCGACCACTGTCCAGGCCGGATTCGCCCGCTATCGCTCCCACGATACTCCCCGCACGCACATCGTGCACACGCCCCACCTCCAGCCGAAAACTCTGCATCGGCCCCTGCTCTCGCTCGCTGCGAAACGCCCCCCGCGGCTCCCGTGACTCGCGACGATCACCACGCTCAAAGCCACGCTCACCCCGAGCACCGCGATCGCGGAAACCAGGCCGGCGGTCACCACCACGCTCGGAAAACCCCGGAGCCCCCCGGCGAAGTCCACCAGGACCGCCGCGGCGACCACGCTCATCCTCCAGTTCCACCTGCGGCAACTCTTCCCGACTGAGCAGTTGACGGCCACCCTGTGCCATCACCGCCAACGCCCCCAGAATTGCCTCCGCCTCCAGCTCCGGACGCTCACGCTGAAACTGCTGCATAATCGATTGCAGCGTCTCACGCTGAGGATCCTCCAGAGCCCTCACGATCGCTTCATGAAAGGCCGACACTCGCTTCTTGTTCACAGCCCGATTCGTCGGCATCGGCATGGGCTCAAGCGCCTGACCCGCCGCATGCTCAATGCTCGACAGCAGTCGACTGGCACGCGGATGCACAAACAAAATCGCTTCCCCCTGCCGACCCGCTCGACCCGTGCGGCCAATCCGATGAATATATGCCTCACGACCACGCGGCAGATCAAAATTTATCACGTGACTCACTCGCGGCACATCCAGCCCGCGAGCCGCCACGTCAGTGGCTACCACCACATTCAACTGACCACCACGCAATTGCTCAATAATCCGTTCCCGCTGCGCCTGAGCCACATCGCCATGCAGCGCCGCAGCACGATGCCCCTGACTGCACAAATACTCCGCCAGAGGCTCCGTCGTACTCTTCAGCTTCACAAACACAATCACCGCATCAATCGGCTCCGCCTCCAGAATTCGAGACAATGCCGCTTCACGATGATGATTCGACACCACCACATACCGCTGACGAATCGTGTCAGCCGCCGCTGCACGCTGCACAATCGTCACTTCAGCAGGATTCCGCTGATGCTGCTGAGCAATCGCGCGGATCTGAGCCGGCAAAGTGGCCGAAAACAGGGCCGTCTGACGACCCTCCGGCGCCTGCGACAACACCCACTCCACACTCTCCGCAAAACCCATCCGCAGCATCTCATCCGCTTCGTCCAGCACCAGACACCGCAGTCCGGCCAGATCAAGGGATCCACGAGTCATGTGGTCCATGACTCGGCCCGGAGTCCCCACAACGATGTGCACCCCACGGTTCAACTGAGAAAACTGAGGCTGATACGCCGCACCACCGTAGATCGCCAGACAACGAAAATCCCGCATCCCCGATGAATAACGCTCAAAAGCAGCCGTCACCTGCAACGCCAGTTCACGAGTCGGCACCAGTACCAAAACCTGCGGACGACGCTGTGACAAATCCAGCAGCTGCAACATCGGCAAGGCAAATGCCGCCGTCTTGCCGGAACCCGTCTGAGCCTGACCAAGCACATCCCGGCCAGCCAAAAGCAACGGAATCGTCGCCGCCTGAATCGGAGTCGGTTCGGTGTAGCCCAGCTCAATCAATGACTGCAGCAGTGCCTTGCCCAAACCCAGCTTCGCAAACTCCGGAGGCATCAGAGCTGAAACATCCACCACACGAGGAACCACCGGTACAGCCGCCACCGGCTCTGCAGCAGCCGACTCCGCAATCACCGACTCAGCAGCAACCGACTCAGCAGCAACCGGCTCAGCAGCAACCGGCTCAGCAGCAACCGACTCTGCAGCGACCGACTTAGCAATTACCAAATCAGCAGCCACCGGCTCAGCAACCACCTCCTGCTGCGCCACCAGGGGTGCTGTCTCCGCAGGCACCACATCCGCCACTATTGGCTCAGATTCCACCTGCACAGATTGCGTTGCCCGGCCGTCTGCCGAAACTTCCTGCGCCACTGCCAGTTGTTCTTCGTGTTCCTGAGTCATCCGCTGCTGCCAATCTGCCTGTCAGTATTAAACCCGCACCACTTAACCACCAGAATCCACACCCACCACACTCAACGGTCTCGCGCTGGTCGTCGCCCACCGGAAGACTCACTCGCACCACCAAAAATCCCGGTCCCAAACTCATCAGCCCCCGGCGCCCCGCGACCACGCGACCGATCACCATCAGCGCCCCGCCCACGCGGCTCCCCAGGACCCGCCTGACGACCACCTGGTCGCGCATCAGGACGTCGCTCCGGACGACGCTCAGACCGCTCGCCACGCCCGTCTGCTCGCTGCTCCGCACCCGACTCGGATGTCCGCTGCGGTCGGCGGGAATTCTTCTGCTCAGGACGCTGCCCGGCCGCACCCTCAGGTCTGCGCTCAGGTCGCTGCCCGACCGCGCCCTCAGGTCTGCGCTCAGGTCGCTGCCCACCTGACGCAGCGGGCTTGCGCGGAGCCCTCGGCTCAGGACGCCGCTGCTCGGCATCACGCTGTCGACGACGTTCCTCATGCCCCCGAAATCGCCAGCGATCCTCTGCCGATTCACCCGCACCACGTTCACCCGCACCACGCTGCTCACCACGACCTGAACGCTCACTTCGCTCGCCGCGGTCGTCAGATATCGCGGCCGACTCCGACAAATCAAAATCCGCCAGAGACAACTGCCGGATCGAAAAACCAATCAGCTTTTCAATACTTCGCAGCATCCGTCGCTCCTCGGGATCGCACAGCGACACCGCCTCACCCACCGCCCCCGCTCGGCCGGACCTGCCGATCCGATGCACATAGGTTTCTTCTTCGGTCGGCATGTCGTAATTGAAAACGTGCGACACCTGATCCACATCGATTCCTCGAGCCGCAATATCGGTGGCCACCAGAATCGGAGGCCTGCTGCTGCGAAACTCCTCCAGCGTTCGCTGGCGACGATTCTGACTCTTGTTCGCATGAATGGCTGCCGCCGTCAGGCCAGCTTTCGTCAGCTGTCGCACAATCCGATCCGCACCATGCTTCGTGCGACTGAAAACAATCGCACGCTGAGGCACCAGGCGGTTCAGCAGCTGCACCAGCAATGCCGTCTTCTGCTTCTGCGGCACAATGCACACGCTCTGTTCCACCAGCTCCGTCGTCTTCTGCTTCGGCTCAATCGAAATGTTCACTGGATCCCGCAAAATCGTCGCTGCCAGCTCCCGTATCTCCGGCCGCATCGTGGCCGAAAACAGCAGCGTCTGACGCTGCTTCGGAATCCGCTGCAATACCCGCCGAATCGCCGGGAGAAACCCCATGTCCAGCATCCGATCCGCTTCGTCCAGCACCAGCACCTGCAAACTGTCCATGCTGGCACAGCCCTGCTGCATCAGATCCAGCAGTCGGCCCGGAGTCGCCACGACGATATCAGAACCGTCCCGCAGCGCTCGAATCTGCGGCTGCATCCCCACACCACCATAAACAACCGCCGAACGAACAGCCGCAAAGGCACCGTAGCTGCGAAAACTTTCGTGAATCTGCAGTGCCAGTTCGCGAGTACTGGCGAGCACCAGCACGCGGACCGGGCGCACCCGCGGACGCTCACCGCGTGCCCGCTCAGGCCTGCCACCCGCCTCCGTTCCCCGCTGCAGCTGATGCAGCAGCGGCAATGCAAACGCCGCCGTCTTGCCGGTGCCCGTCTGAGCAATCCCGACAACGTCCCGACCCTCCAAAACCGCAGGGATCGCCTGCTGCTGAATCGGTGTCGGAATGCTGTAACCGGCCTCGGTCACAGCGCGCACAAGGGGCTCACAAAGCCCCAGCTCACTGAACTTCATATACCTTCATCCTGGGAAAAAAATGAAACATTCCCAGGTCCGAAGGCAGAAAACCGGCGAGCTGTCTGTGCCCGACTGACATCGTCAGGCAATCAACCCTACGGCTGCAGGGCAACCAACCGACCACTCGAGACACCGCTCGAGAATCCTGTTGCTGCTCTCGCACAGTTCGCAGCTGGCGCTGCCAACGTTTCAATAACACGTGGAACTGGCAGTCGTTCACCAAATACGGGAACGCACCGAATGCTTCGCGGATCCGGCCAGTTAAGACGACCCCCGCCGCAATCTGGCAGAAGAATGTCCGGGAACATTCCGGCAAATCGGTGACAAAACACCAACAGACACGGAAATCAGAGCCCAAAGACTGGCGGCAGACCGCAGAACTGCAGCTTTATTCACAAAGCCGAGCCTGTCCAAACAAAGTGGCCTGCGGTGTAAGTATACCAGAGCGTTCTCCTGGAGACAGAAGAAACGGTCAGGAGTCCGGGGAATTTGGGAATTCGTGGGTTTTCCCCGTGAAATCCCGCCCGGACCGCAGCCGCGCAGTGCTCAGATTTCGGAATCACAAACCCATTCACGCGAAATTTCTTCAAAAAACCGCCCGCCTCTGACGGCTTTTTTCTGGGCGATTTGTTGGGTTCACGTGACAATAACGTCTGACCGTCTGCCAGACTTCGTCCGACTCAACCGACCGTCCCAACCGCCACAATTCAGAATCGTCCAGCATGTTTCTGATGCACCTGTTCCACACCACATTCCGTCGCCACCCTCGGCACCCATCACGCCGTGGCACCACCCGCCCCGCCTCACAGGTCGTTTCTACCGAAACTCTCGAAAACCGCGCCCTCCTCAGCACCTTCACCGCCACTCTCGACGCCAGTCAGGATTCCACCATCTACAATGTCCCCACCGGGGACCTCTCCAATGGCAGCGGTCAATTTCTGATCGCCGGGGGAGCCACCGGTTTTGCCACCGCCCGCCGCGGACTCGTTTCCTTCGATGTCGCCGCTGCCGGAATCCCGCCCGGCTCCACCATCCTCGATGCCGTCGTTACCCTGTACGTCGTAAATCCCGGCTCTGCCGCAAGCTCCAGTATCGGTCTGCACCCCATCAGCAGACCCTGGGGCGAATCCGCTTCCAATGCCCCCGATGACGAACTCGAAGGCGCACGCGCCGCTGCCCGCGATGCCACCTGGCAGTTCAGCCTGTTTGACTCCGTCGGCTGGGCCAGCCCTGGCGGTGACTTCGGCGGAGCCTCAGCCTCACTCGCGGTCGGTGGCGTCGGAGCCTGGGAATGGGCCGGCAGCGGAATCGTCGGTGACGTCCAGAAATGGCTCGATAACCCACTCGCCAACAACGGCTGGATGATCGTCAGCGACGAACAAACCGGCAGCATCAAATCCTTCGCCAGCCGCGAATCCGACAACGCCACTCTCCGCCCCCGCCTCGAAATCACCTGGGAAGAACCCTTCGTTCCCGCCATCGTCGAAGGACGAAAATGGTTCGACCGCAATGCCGACAGCGTGCGCCAGGCTCCCGCCGTCCAGGCACTCAGCCTGTTCTGGCCCAATGGCCGCAACAGCTTCAATGCCTTCGGCGGACGCGAATACTGGTTCCGCTCCTCCGTCGCCAATGCCTGGTTCTTCCTCACTCCCCAGGGCGACCTGGTCCGCTGGAATGCCCAGCCCGGAAAACTCACCGGTACCACCGTCGATTCCCCCGGCGTCCGAGCCTGGCATAACCCCACCTCGCTCCTCAGCACAACAGCCACTCCCGGCACCCCGGCTGACGAGCCATGGCTGAATGGGTTCTCCTTCCAGCTTGTCAATGATCAGGGTCAGATCGTCGCCACCACTCAGTCCCGCGATATCGACCTGAACAACGACGGACTGATTCAGGAAGAACAGGAACGCGGCTGGTATCGCTTCGAAAATGTTCGCCCCGGAAACTACACCGTTCAGGAAATCGTCCCCGCCGGGTGGGCACAAAGCCCCGGCAGACACTCACCGTCCGCCAAAACCGCATGGCAACTCGCTCAATCACTCGGACTGTCCGCCACCGGCGACCTGTTCGAAAATTTCGGCGGACTCGGTGAACGCTGGCTGAAAAGTACGACCGGCTGGTGCTATATCACTCCCGTCGGCGATCTGTTTCAGTGGAACGGCAAAACCATAACCGCCACCGCACCGCTCTCCGGAACACTCGCCGGCACACTGAACAACTTCTACTACCGCGACGTCTCACTGCTCGCCGCTGCTCAGAATCCAGTCATTCCCCTGACAGGCGGCACAACTGTCAGCCGCATCGACTTCGGCAATTACAGACCCGCCGTCATCGAAGGACGCACCTGGCTGGAAATCGACCCCAACGGCAGCCGCGGCACAACTCTCCTTCCGCAGGCCGTCGTTATCGCCGTTCCCGAAGCTGCCCCGCCAGCACTCCGCACCGCCGTCTGGTACGAAGTCCCCGTACTTGAAACCTCCGGTCCCGCTGCCGGCACCACCGTCCGCCGCACGTTTTTTATCAACGCCGGTAACGAAGTCTGGCAGTGGTCCGCCACCACCGGTTCCACGCTCCTTACACGAGTCTCAAAGGCCGCAAAAACCCCCGGCGATGTCGCCGCAATCGCATTCGCTTTCGAAAACTGGCAAAACGATATCACCGTCGAACTGCTCAACGATGCCGGCTTCGTCGTCGCTCGCACAAACTCCGCCAGCCTCGATCGCAACACCGACGGAATAATCCAGCCCGAAGCCGAAAACGGCTGGTACCGCTTCAGTACTCTCCTGCCCGGAAATTACTCCGTACGACAGGTCGTTCCCGCCAGCTCTCGCACCACCTCCGAAGTCGGCACAAACGCACAGACCGGCCTCCGAACACTGGCCGAAAACTATGGCTTCACCGCTGATGCTTCAGATCACTACAACTTCGGAGGCCTTAACGAACGCTGGTTCCGTTCCCGCAGGGCCGAATGGTTCTACATCCTCCCCAACGGTCAGATCTTCCAGTGGGACAGACTCAGCGGCGGAACCAAAGGCCCCGTCAAAGGCACCCCGATCGCCAAAGTCCCAGGCAGCGTCTACCTGAATCTCAGTCTCCTCTTTCGCCCCGTCAGCACCAGACTGACCATGGCCTCAGCACAATCCAGCCTGCTGAATCTCAGCCAAACCAGACTGCTCGATACCGTTTTCGCCGGTATTGCCCAGCAAATCGCAGACTGAATCCAGTCGCAGGTCACAGGAATCGCTGCACAATCCGCAGCAAAGCCGCGCCGTGACCCCAAAAACACGCCACCCGGCAGCTTCCCCAAATTTGAAAAATAATTCTCATTTGTGGCTTGAAAACAACCTGCCGCAGGCCGATGATCCATACAAAAGATCACCCGGGATCTTCCTGCATGGCAATTTAAACAGCAATACTGCTCAAAAATTACCACCGGGAAAACAAAAAACTGCCCGCCTGTCCACCTCTAACACCGCATGGCACCGGCACCAGATTTCGCGTTTTTCTGTTTTTCGTTCCCTGCAAGACAACCGGAGGTTTCCATGGCCGTTGCCCAGCCAGCGCAGCCCACCACGCGCCTTCCCCGCCGCCGCGGTTTTACTCTGATCGAACTGCTCGTCGTCATTGCCATCATCGCCATCCTCGTTGCACTGCTGCTGCCGGCCGTACAACAGGCCCGCGAAGCCGCCCGTCGCACTCAGTGCCGCAATAACCTGAAGCAAATCGGCATCGCACTCCATAACTATCACGATGTCAACAACTGCTTCCCCCCCGGAAATGTGACGATGGGTGACTGCTGCTCAACACCCAGTCTCATCAACTGGGCCATCTCCATCCTGCCCTACCTCGAACAAACCAATCTGCAGCAGCAGTACAACTTCAATCTGCCCAACGAAACTCCTGCCAATGTCGCCGTCCTGAAATCCAAACTGCCTGTTTACAACTGCCCCTCTGACATCAATGCCGGAGCCCTGCTCGTACCGGACTCAGGCCCCCACAACAACCAGACATGGGCTGCCAGCTCCTACCGCGGTATGGGCGGCGTCGGCTGGTCCGCCGGCGACTCGTACGCCTACCGTCGCCAGTGGGACAGCTCTGATATCCTGCACCCAAACGCACTCGACCGCCTGCGCGGGATGTTCTACTGGTGCGGACGCGGTGGCAATGGCGTCGGGAAGTTCGGCCCGGTCAATTTTCGCGACATCACCGATGGCACCTCCAATACACTCGCCGTCGGTGAATATACCACCAAATCCCGACCTCGTCGCACATCCTTCTGGGGCTACACGTACACGTCTTTCGTCCTGTCCTGCGCCACACCGGAAAGCCGCACACTGATCGCCGACTATAACCTATGCCAGGCTCAGGGTGACTCCAACCCCTGCAAGCGTGCCTGGGGCTCATTCCACGCCGGAGGCACCCTCACTTTTCTGCTCGCCGACGGTTCCTGCCGCAGCATCTCGCCCAACATCGACATGCGGGTCTACACCGGGACGTCCACAATCGGTGGCACCGAGATTATTGGCGAATTCTGAAGGTTGTAACTCCCCCCCCTCGCTCAAACCAGCCAACGGAACGTCAGATGCTGCCCCTCCGACTGGTCCCACTGCTGCTGCTCCTCACCACCATCGGGTGCGGCGAATCTCGAAAATCCGCACCCGTAACCGGAACCGTCACACTCAAAGGACAGCCAGTTGCCGACGTGATCGTCCGCTTCCAGCCATCCGGCAGTGGGACCACAGAACAGCTGGAAGTCGGAATGAGTTCCTTCGGCACGACCGACGCCGCAGGAAAATTCACACTCCGTTTCAGCGACAACAGCGAATCCGGTGCCATGATCGGTGACCACACAGTCACCATCGATGAAGTCACACCTCCGGAGGAGGAAAACAACGACGCAGGAGGAATCGGCAGAAAAAAACCTTCCCGCATCCCACGCAAATGGGGTGATGGCAGTCAGACGTTCAAGGTTGAAGACAAAGACAATGTCGCTGCCTTCAGCCTTGACTGATCCGCTGCAGGCCTGAATCGCCCGCTCAGCGTTTCAACTGCACCGGCTCCAGCCCCCGCACCTCAATCACATCACGCTGATCCTTCTGCGACCAGCGCATTCCCAGAACACCCACCTCGCGACCCGCAAATCGCTCCAGTTGCACACCACCTGCCGGCTTCAGATCCGCCAGCAGCCTGCCCGCCGGTGACGCCAGAACCCAGCCCGTCGCAGGCCCCGGAGCCCGCTGGATCACTCCCGCACCCACGTACTTGTTCTGTGGACTGCCCGGACGGATCACAGTCGCCGCGGCTCCGGCTGCGGCAACTTCACCGGAAACAGCAGTCCCAAACTGCGTTCCTGCAGACTCTTCCGCAACGTCGCCCTGCTCCTCAAACGATCGCGACTGAGAAACCAGCATCGCCGACCGACTGTCCGTCGGGGGCATGGTGGCGTCCGCAGTGGGCGCAATGAACTCATCTCCTGCAGGTCCCGCCGACTGACCGGCAGCGTTTTCCACCAGTAAACCACTCGCCGGCGGCGAAATGATTCGCGGCCCCGCCGGCAACTCCGGAATCGAAGGCAGCTGCGGCGGCCTGACCTGCACCGCAGGCACCGCCGGAGGCATCATCGAGGCAAAACCATGACGAGTTGCCAGCGCCGCATCACGCTGCTCCGTCTGACTCTGCAACTGACGCACCTGCTGCAACTCCGCCAAACGCTGCCGATAACGCTGAATCGCGCCATACCGCAGCTCCACCGCACCCGAAATCTGCGGATTTGTCAGTCGACCCTGCAATTCCCTGTAAGACGCCTCCAGCCCATCCAGATCCCACGTCGCGGCATCCTGCAGCACCATCTCGCGAAAACGCCGATCAAGATCCGCCAGCTGCTGCTTCTCGCCCTTGTCCTGCTGCACCTTCTGCAACGCTTCACTCGGCTCCACCAGCGGCACCTCCACCAGACCCGCCGGCAGACTGGCAGCAGCAGGTGTTGCCATCGCCGTCGCTCGACGACCATTTGCCGGCAGCCTGTACGGATCATTGTCCGCCTGCCGCTGCCGCTCAGGATCCACCGGCACCAGAGCCGCCCCAGGCACCCAGCGACGCTCACGCTGCGGCGGGCGAATTTTCAGCATCGCCTGCGTGCCCGTCGCCGTATCAATATTCTGCTGTCCCAGAATTGAAACCTTCTCACCCTTCTTCATGCGCCGCTGAAATACCGACGTTTCGTCGCCAAACTCGCTGCCCACACTGGCCACCACGTTCTCCTCCAGAACCTCTCCCTCCTGCTCGCTCAGCCGCTTCACAAATCGCTCCGGAATCCAGCTGAAACTGCCCTCAGGTGGCTCAATCACATACCAGCCACCCGGGTCATGCCGGTACACCCGCACCACCGTTCCGCGCGTCAGTCGCTGAGTCGGATAGTAGGCGTCACCGCCGCCCGAACGGGCAAACGTCTCCTCAGCCGCCACTCGCGCTTCATACGGAAAGCCTCCGCTCTGAGCCTCCGCGATGGAACTCCCGGACCACCACAGCAAACACAACACCACTGCCATCCGCTCACAGCCGGCCGGGAAAAAAAATCCCGCAGCGCCTGCACAACTCAACAGCCACGCCCCGGCAATGCGGCAGATTTTGCCACCAACATCGCCGATTCGGCAGTTTCTGCCGAATGTCGCCAGACCACACAGGACGCCGAATTCTGAAAATGCGTTCAGCATATCAAACTCCATCACTCCCGCTGACACCTCTCGCCAGACACTCCAACACACAGAATCCACCAGCAAAGAACTGAAAATCCTGCGTTTTCTGTCAGGCTCCGCCAGTTGTTCTCCACCGCTGGCAGGTTCCGCCGAAAGTGCAGACAGCGCTTTCAGAAAACCTCACCCCGAATTACAGTTTCCCTCAAATCGACTCAAGTCCGATTTTCCAGACCGGAACCGACTCACCCCGGCGTCCCATCGCTCCGAGATTCCCATGCTGCTCCAACTCCTGCTCGCCCTGATTACCACTCTGCCCGTCAGCAATCCGGCTGCCGGCCAAGTCGACAACCCAAAACTGAAGATCGGAGACACAGCTCCGGACTGGAAAAATCTGCCCGGAACCGACGGCCACGAACACTCACTCGACGACTTTTCCAGCCGCGCCGTCGTCGTCCTCTGCTTCACCTGCAACTCCTGCCCCTACTCAGTTGACTACGAGGATCGCCTGATCGAATTCGCCCGGAAATTCGCGGACACACCCGCGGGAGTCGTGCTCGTCGCCATCAACGCCAATCGCAAACCCTCCGAATCGCTGGAGAAAATGTCCGAGCGAGCCCGGCAGAAACAGTTCCCCTTCCTCTACCTGATCGATGAATCCCAGCAGGTCGCCGACAGCTACGGCGCCGTTTACACACCGGAATTCTTCGTACTCAACAAAGATCGGAAAGTCGTCTACATGGGAGCGATGGATGATCGCACCGATGCGAAGCAGGTCACGGCCCGCCATCTCGAGGAGGCCGTAAACGCCGCACTCGCCGGAAAACTGCCTGCCGTCACCAGTGTCCCGGCACGTGGCTGCGCAATCCCCTACCGTACCAGGCAGAGACGCTGATATTGCTCCAGCCGGTTCCACCGTTTCCCCTCACAACAGCTCAGCTCAACACGCAGAAAGGAGTCGCGAAAAGTCATGGATGCGCCGCACCACCAATGCCAGCAACAACACCCGCTGCCCGCTTACGCCACACTCTGCCTCGGGCTGCTGCTCGCAGTCTCTCTGCTCTCCCTCGGTTGCCGCACAACTCGCTCACAAACCTTTTCCAGCGAACGACCACAGTCTCATACCTGGGCAACCGACCACTTCATCGTGCACTCTGATGATCCGCTCCTGCCCGGCGACCCCCTCATCCAGGCACTCCAGGACGTCCGCAACCAGCTCGTCAGCCTGCTGCAGCTTCCGGCTCAGCGCGACCTCGTACACGTCTACCTGTTCAGCGATGAAGCATCCTACCGCTGGTACATGCAGTCCACATGGCGCGATCTGCCGCCGCGTCGCGCCTACTTTGTCGGAACAACACGCGAACTGGCCGTCTATTCCTTTCGAGGACAGCATGCCGCAGAAGACCTGCGACATGAGTTTTCGCACGGACTCCTGCACGCCTCACTGCAGTCTGTACCGCTCTGGCTCGACGAAGGACTGGCTGAGTACTTCGAAATCAGCAGTTCCGCAGACAATCAACTCAGCCCACCACACCTGCTGGAACTCACCGAAGCCCGGGCCGACGGCTGGAACCCAGGACTCTACCGACTGGAACAGATCACCGACTTTCGCACTCTGTCACAGCGAGACTATGCCGAGTCCTGGGCCTGGGTACACTTCCTGCTGCATTCCACACCCGAAAGTCGGCAGGTGCTGCTCGACTATCTGCAAACCCTCGCCACCACACGCACACCCGGCAAACTCCTGAACAAACTCGAAGCTGCCGTACCCTCGTGGGCTCTGGATTTCGAAAATTACACCGATCAGCTCATCGCCTCTGCTCCGTTTACAGCCTCAGAGCCCACAGCCGGTCAGCCGCCGGGGACTCCCTGACCCCGCCTGTCTGTCCGCTCGCTGCCGACACAAACCTGATGTCATCAGGCGGACTTGCGTCGCCGCCCGCGACTTCCTGACTGCGCGGGTGGCTCAACCGACACATCCTGAGCTGCCTCAACCGGCTCCGCAGACGCTGCTTCCTGCGGCAGTTCCGAAATCAAAGCTGCTGGCTCGGACGCCGGAACAGCCACAACCCGCATCCCGGCCAGACCACCCGACAGCACGCCGCTGATTGGTGGATTCGGATTCACATGAATCACACTGCGACTTTGCAGCAGCATGGCTGATAACAGCAGGCCCGCAGACAGCAGGCCTGCACCCGATAATACGCCCCCGGCCACCGCCCCCAGACGAATCTGCAGCACCACACAGACCGCACTCAGCACAACTCCTGACAGCAACAGCACCTGCGCCGGACGACAACGCCCCATGTCCGGCAGAACCGCCCTCAGCACCCACGCCAGAATGCCGGCACAGGGCACCACAATCAGGGCCGGCCTCGCAGCCTGCAGCGGCCCGATCAAACGCGAAAACAGCTCCGCCAGACCACCCGAAGTCAGGTCCGCAGTGTCACTCAACACAAAGAATGCTGCCCCGAAAAACCACACACTCAGCCACCGCCAGCAGCGATATCGTCCATGAAAGTCCACGTGACTGGCCGCTCGCACTGCCGCAATCAGAAGACACAACTGCCCTGACGCAAAAAGCTGCAATCCTGCCGCTGCCCCCACCACACTGCGACCAGCCGGTCCCGCCACCACGTCAGCAAAAGCCCCGCTCAGAGCCAGACCCATCACGATCAACGGAATCAACACCAGCACACCCACGATCAGCCAGTGCTTCCACAGTCGATCGGACAGCAGACGCCGAATCAGCCGATCCTTCGTCAGCGACTCAAACGGATCCAGCTCCTGCTCCCCGGAAAAACAAAACAGTCCCCCGGAAATCGCAGAAACATCGTCCGCACCGGCGGATTCCAGAGTCAATCGACGACGACGACGGTCAAGGGATCCGGAATTGCGCACCAGCACCATTTGCTCAGCCCCCCAGCCTTCAACTCTCCTCAGGCACCAAACCACCCGTATCAGGTTCGGATCGACCAGCAACCGTCGCAGGATCAGGAAATTCCGCACTGCCTGCACAACCGTCACAGCCGGAAAAGTTCACGACACTCCCACCGGAAACCACAAAACCGCCTGAGACCTGCTCGTTCACTCCGCTTCTCTGTTTGTTTTTCCCGTCAAATCCTCGATACACTGATTGCAATACGCCCGAGTCAGCGTTTGACTCAAACCCTGCCCGAACTCGTCGCCAGTCTCCTCGGAAAGCCTCGCCATGCGGCGGAATTTCGCGGTTTCCCTGCTGCTGCATGGGCTGTGCCTGCTGTCGGCAAACAACCGACTGTTGTCGCAGGACTCTGCCGGCACGGCAGATTTTGAACACAACATCAGGCCCCTGCTGCTGAACCACTGCGGTCAATGTCATGGCCCGCGCCAGCAGAAAGGCGGCCTCAGACTGGACGCCCGCAGTCACTTCTTTCGCGGTGGCGACAGTGGCCCGGTCATTGTCCCCGGAAAAAGCCTCGAAAGCCACCTCATTCAGCGAATCACATCTGCAGATGCCGACCTGCAGATGCCACCCACGGGCCCCCGTTTGACCACCACCGAAATTCAACTTCTGCAGAACTGGATTAATGCCGGTGCTGACTGGCCGGAAACAGAATATGACCGCCAGGCACTGATTGATCCCCGCCGAAAACACTGGTCCTTCCAGCCACTCCCCGCATCTGTCTCCCCACCACCTGCCGATTCTCGCCAGCATCTCACCGATATCGACCGGTTCCTCCTTGACAAACTGTCCCCCCTCGGCCTCAGCCTGAACCCCAGGGCCGATCGTCGCATCCTGATTCGCAGGGCTTACCTCGTCATCACCGGCCTGCTGCCCACTCCGCAGCAGGTTGCTGATTTCGTGGCTGATGAATCGCCAAACGCATGGAACAACCTTATCGAAACACTGCTCAGCAGCCCGCACTATGGCGAACGCTGGGCCCAGCACTGGCTGGACGTGATTCGCTATGCAGATACTCACGGATTTGAAGTCAACACTCCCCGCGACAACGCCTGGCCCTATCGCGACTATGTCATTCGCTCACTCAATTCTGATAAACCATGGAACACTTTCGTCCGCGAGCAGATTGCCGGGGACCTGCTTGGTGAAGATGCAGCCACCGGTTTCCTTGTCGCATCAGCCGTCCTGCTCCCGGGACAAATTGGAGCCGATGACGCCTCCAAACGACTGGCCCGCCAGGACGCACTCGACGAAATCATCGCCGGCACCAGCAGCGCTGTCCTCGGAATCACACTCGCCTGCGCTCGCTGTCACGATCACAAATTTGATCCGCTGACTCAGCAGGATTACTACAGCATGCAGGCCTTCTTCGCCGGAGTCGAATACGGCGAACGCCCGCTTCGCGACAACAACTGGATGCAGTCTCAGCAGCAGGCCGCAGCTCTCAGTACACAAATTGCTGAACTGGAAGGACAGGTTCGCGGCATCGTGCCGCTCGCTGCCCCCAATCAACTCCTGCTGATCGATGAAGAAGATTCCACACGCGTCAGATTCCTCAGGTCGCCAAACGGCCCCGGAGCCAATCCGGCGGGGACACAGCGCGGCTACCGCGATGATCCCGGCTCACTGCTCCAGCCCGGAAACCTCAGCAACGGACGTTACACATGGTGGAACAATGTCCCGGGGGAAGATGTGGCCGTCTGGAAACCAGCGCTCAATGGTCCCGCCCGACTGTGGCTTTCCTGGGGAGCCCACGGCAGCGGCGTGCACACCCGGGATGCCCGCTGCATTCTGGATCGTGACGGTGATCTGACAACCCGTGATGACCAGCTGGAAATCTTCAAAGCCGATCAGTACTACCCCGCTGGTGTCAGCTCAGGAACCACCGAACAGACTCCGCAGTGGAGCGGCTTTCAGTATGCCGGCAGCCTCGAACTGAACACTGACTCCGCCATCATCCTGCGCGGTGGCGATACCGGCACCGGCATCACCGCAGACGTCATCGCGTTCCAGCGACTGCCCGCCCGCGATAACCCCGCTGACAACACTCCCCCACCAGCCACTCCGCCACTCCGTGACCCCGTCACCCCGCTGACCAACATCGAACGATTTGCGCCGCTGCCGGCACGATTTCTGAGGTTCACCACGTTTCAAACCATCAACAACAATCAGCACGAGCCCTGCCTGGATGAACTGGAAGCCTTCGGTCCGGCTCAGCCACAACGCAATCTTGCCGCCGCCAGCCTGGGAGTTCGCCCAACGTCGTCCGGTAACTATTCCGACATCGGCATCCATCAACTGCCTCACATCAATGACGGACGCCACGGCAATGACTTCAGCTGGATTTCCAGCCAGCTCGGCGGAGGCTGGGTTCAGCTGGAATTCCCCGAAATCGTCGAACTCGACACAGTCGTCTGGTCCCGCGACCGTACCGGAAAATTTCTCGATCGCCTGCCCGTCCGATACTCCATCACTGTCTCCGCAGATGGCGTGAACTGGACGACGGTCGCGGACCACTCCGATCGCGCACCAGTCGGCACACCATGGGATCCCCAGGCGGCCCTGCTCCGCACTGCTGCCAGCTCATCCTCATCAGCCGGAACACTGGTTAAGCAACTGCAGCAACTGCGTGATTCCCGCACAAAACTCAGCCAGACACAGATGGTCTTCGCCGGCACGTTCCGCGAACCGGACCGCACCCGAATCCTGCGACGCGGTGACCCGGAACAGCCCGCCGATGATGTGCAGCCGCAGATCCCGCAATTGTTTCAGCAACTGCCCACCAGCAGTCCGACCAGTCAGCCCGACCACGTCGCACTCACCCCCGAACAACAGCGCCGACTCACACTCGCTGACTGGCTCGCCTCAGACGCAAATCCATTGACAGCTCGCGTGATCGTGAATCGCGTCTGGCAGCACCACTTCGGCCTCGGACTCGTCGAAACCCCCAATGACTTCGGCCTGAATGGCACCCCGCCCGGCAACCAGCCACTGCTCGACTGGCTCGCCTCAGAACTCATCCGCAGCGGCTGGTCACTCAAACACCTGCATCGACTGATCCTCAGATCCTCCGCCTGGCAGCAGGACTCCGCACTCCTTCCCAAAGGCCTCGAACTGGACCGCAACAACGCCCTCCTCTGGCACTACTCTGCCCGCCGCATGGAAACAGAAGCCATTCGCGACTGCACACTGCAGGTCACCGGTGAACTGAACCTCAAAACCGGCGGCCCCGGCTTCAGCTTCTTTCAGATTCGCGGCGGTCTCAGCGGCTTCCCCGAACAGGAACAATTCACCAGCGAAGAATTCCGACGGATGGTGTATTCTCACCGAGTCCGCATGGAACAGGTGCCGGTATTCGGCGCCTTTGACTGCCCCGACTTCGGTCAGTCCATCCCCCGCCGCAGTCGTTCAACTACCGCCATTCAGGCCCTGAACCTGTTCAACAGCAGGTTCACCCACGACCGCGCTGAAGCCCTCGCTCACAGACTGTCCACACAGGCTGGTGCACAACTGACGGCACAACTGCAGCTGGCGTGGCAACTGACGCTGTCTCGCCCGCCCACCAACACAGAATTATCCGCCGCAGAAACTGTCGCTCAGCAGCACGGCCTGCCACAGGTCTGCCGCGCTCTGCTCAACAGCAGCGAATTCCTGCTTATCCCCTGACACCAGATTACCACACAGGCACCGCAGGACATCCAGCATGATGACCACCTCAGCCAACGCAGTCTCCGGACCCGGTCAGCGACTGCTTGACCGACGACGGTTCTTCGGAGAAACCGTCTCCTCACTCGGCAGCATCGCTCTGCTTGAATTGCTCGCCTCACAAAATCTCCTCGCCGATGATCAGCCCTGGGTGCCCGATATACCACCGACTGCACCTCATGCCGCCCGCAGCACCAGCATGCCAGCCAAAGCCCGCAATGTGCTGGTGGTGTTCTGCGCCGGAGCCTGCAGCCAGCTCGAAACATGGGACTACAAACCTGAATTGATCCGACTCGACGGCCAACCAATGCCCGGCGGACCAGCAGTCACTTTCCAGGGGCCCGCCGGAAATCTCGCCAGACCACAGTATCGCTTTCGCCCCCGCGGACAGTGCGGAAAAATGGTCTCCGATATGCTGCCGTGCCTCGGAGAACTGGTCGATGATTTCGCCTTCGTGCACACGCTCACCAGCAAAACCAATACCCACGGCCCCGCCGAAAACTTTCTCTCCACCGGCTTCGTGCAGGACGGATTCCCCAGCATCGGAGCCTGGGTGACCTGGGCCCTCGGTACAGAAAACCAAAACCTGCCCGCGTTCGTCGCGATCCCTGACCCCCGGGGTATCCCCCAGGCCAGCGTCAATAACTGGGGCACCGGTTTCCTGCCCGCCGTCTTCCAGGGAACCTCCTTCAGTGCCAGCCAGCCCATTCGCAATCTCCAGCCACCAGGCACCACATCTGCCTCGGCTGACAGCGCAACCCGCGGACTCCTGCGACTGCTCAATGAACAGCACCTGCAGCAGAACCCCCTCGACACGGAACTGGCCGCTCGTATCGCCAGCTACGAACTTGCCGCCCGCATGCAAACCTCCATACCACACATCACAGACCTAAGCTCCGAATCTCCGCACACTCTCAGCATGTACGGAGCCGATGACACGTCCGATCCGATCCGCGCCGGTTACGCCCGCAACTGCATCCTCGCTCGCAAACTCATCGAACAGGGTGTGCGATTCGTCCAGTTGTTCAACGGAGCCTACGCCAGTGCCGGAAAACTCAACTGGGATGGACATCAGGCGCTCCGCGAACAGTACGATGTCCACGGTCGCATCATGGATCAGCCCACCGCTGCACTCATCCGCGATCTGAAACAGCGAGGACTGCTCGCAGACACCCTCGTCGTCTGGTGTACCGAATTCGGACGCATGCCGATGTTTCAGAAAGGCGCACTCGGTCGTGATCATAACCCACAGGGCTTCACCGCAGTGCTGACCGGAGCCGGTGTCCGGGGCGGAGTCAGTTATGGACAGACTGATGACATCGGCTTCAGGGCTGTTCAGGACGTGTCATCCATCCATGACCTGAACGCCACCATCCTCCACCTGCTGGGACTTGACCACACCCGCCTGACCTTCAGACATAACGGCATCGCTCGACGACTGACCGATGTCCACGGCAATGTCCTGCAGCCCATCCTGTCGTAACACAACCTCAGGGCTTGCGATTCTTCCGCAACTGGCGACTGGCCTGCGTCAGTATCTGCCGCTCCTTCGCCGTCAGACTGGCTTCGCCCTGCTCGCTGATCTTCTGCAGAATCGCGTCCACCTGATCGCTCAGGCTGCTTTCGGGAGCCGGCGGAGCAAACAGTTTCAGATTGCGATTCTTCCGCGGTCGCCCCACACGCCGAGGAAACTCCTCCAGCCAGCGACTGAAATTCATGTTCTGACGCACATACAGAAAACCAAACAACACCCCGCCCAGGTGAGCTGTGTGCGCCGTCTGGCTCTGCCGCCAGCTGCCCGACAGCAACGGCAACAAATCCATCGCCACATACAGCAGCAGCAGCCACCGCATCTGCAGTGGCAGAATACCCATCAGCAAAACCTCACGCCGCGGATAGTGCAGTGCAGCCACCGTCAACACCGACAGCACTGCACCCGATGCACCCAGAATCTGCGCCTGTGGCAGAAAAAAACGACAGAAAACCAGCGACACAATCCCCGCAAAAACCGCCGACGCCGCATAAAACCAGCGAAATTCCCGCTCACTCATCACCGACAAAACCATCTGACCGGCGAAATACAGCATCATCAGGTTCATCGCAATGTGCCAGATGTTGGCCCGATTATGGCAACATGCGTACGTCGCCAGACGCCAGACCTGCCCGCGACTGAGCACTGACTCCACATCCATCCGCAGCCAGCTCTCGACACTTGAATCCCGCAGCAGCCCCGCAAAATCTGACTGCTCCGACACCGTCAGCAGCTGCAGCAAAAAGACCGCTATCGTGATCACAATGATCTGCGCGACCGCCGACAGCCTCGGACGCGGACGCGACCCAAATCCCGCCCCGTCACTGAATTCATCCTGCATGTATTCCCGGTTTTCCAGCCCCATCGCTCTCGCCAGCCTGCTGCAGACAACAACACATCCGAGTCCGTGCTTCACACAACCCGCCACCACATCCTACGCCGGATATGCCCCGCATGTCGACGGGAACATCTGCTGCCGATTTTCCCTGTCAGGAATGCAAGGGCTTTCCACGAATTCGCCGCGGTTCCCACTTCCGAAACCCGAATTTCGCCGATAAACTTTCAACTCTTGAAAAACAAGTGATGTACATACGTGCATGTTTCAGGCAGCGGTTGCCAGCCTGCCCATGGCCGCTCGTCGCCGTTCGGGCTGCTCACAACCAGTTAATTCCTCTGTTCCCCAGTTTCTTAAGGCTTGTTGGTCAATCATGGACATTACCAAACTCCGCAACATCGGCATCTCTGCCCACATCGACTCCGGCAAAACAACACTCACCGAACGCATTCTCTACTACTGCGGCCGCATTCACAAAATTCGCGAAGTCAAGGGTGGCGACGGCGGCGCAACCATGGACCACATGGACCTCGAACGCGAACGCGGTATCACCATCACTTCCGCTTCCACACGCGTCGAATGGGAAGACCGGGAACTGGGCAACAACCACCCGATCAACATCATCGATACGCCGGGACACGTGGACTTCACCGTCGAAGTGGAACGCAGCCTCCGCGTTCTCGACGGCGCCATCCTCGTGCTGTGTGCAGTCGGCGGCGTCCAAAGCCAGTCGCTCACTGTGGACCGCCAGATGCGACGCTACGGCGTGCCACGCATCGCCTTCATCAACAAGATGGACCGCATCGGAGCCAATCCGGAAAAGGTCATCGGGATGATGAAGGACAAGCTCAAATGCAACGCCGTCCCGCTGCAGCTGGCCATGGGACGTGAATCCGCCTTCCAGGGCGTCGTTGACCTCGTCCGCATGGAAGCTGTCTTCTTCGAAGGTGAAAAAGGCGAAGACGTCATCCGACGCCCCATTCCCGCCGAATTCGCAGACGCCGCTGCCAAAGCTCGCCGCGAGATGCTCGAAGAACTGTCCCTGCATGACGATGAACTGATGGGCATCCTGCTCGAAGAACAGGAACCTTCCATCGAACAGCTCCGCGCCATCATTCGTCGCCTCACGCTCGCTCAGGCCATTACTCCCGTGCTGATGGGTACCGCCTACAAGGACAAAGGCGTGCAGGAAGCGCTCGACGCCGTCGTTCGCTACCTCCCGGCTCCGCCGCATCGCGAAAAGTACGCCATTGATAACAGCAAGCCGGCCGGCGAAGATGGGCACCACCCTCGCGTCCTGCTCAGCGACTCCAATGACGCCCCGCTCGTGTGCATGGCCTTCAAAACTGTCGTCGAAAGCTTCGGCCAGCTGACCTACACCCGTATCTACCAGGGCCGCATCATCAAGGGTCAGTCCTACGTCAACGCACGTACCGGCAAGGCAGTCCGCTTCGGGCGACTTGTCCGCATGCACTCCAACGAACGCGAAGACATCGACGGTGCTGAAGCCGGCGACATCATCGCTCTCGTCGGTGTCGACTGCGCCTCCGGTGACACGTTCACCGCCGAAGGACTCAGTGTTTCACTCGAAAACATCTACGTCGCCAACGCGGTCATTCGACTCTCCATCGAGCCGAAAAAACGCGACGACGCAGACAAACTCAGCAAAGCACTCGAACGCTTCCGTCGCGAAGACCCCACCTTCCGAGTCATGACTGACGAAGAAACCGGACAGACACTCATCGCCGGTATGGGACAGCTGCACCTCGAAATCTACGTCGAACGTATTCGCCGCGAATACAAATGCGAATGCGTCGTCGGTGAGCCTCGCGTCGCCTACCGCGAAACGCCGACGAAAGCCGTCGAATTCGACTACAAACACAAAAAGCAGTCCGGTGGCTCCGGTCAGTATGCTCACGTTAAGGGTATCCTCGAACCACTCCCCGAAACCTCCGAAGTCCCCTACGAATTCTCAGACGAAGTTACCGGTGGCCGTATTCCCCGCGAATACATCCCCGCCTGCGACGACGGGTTCGAAGAAGGTCTCAAAAAAGGCCCGCTCGGCGAGTACGAAGTGGTCAACGTCAAGATGCGGCTGCAGGACGGCAGCTACCACGATGTCGACTCCTCCGAAATGGCCTTCAAGATCTGCGCTCTCGGTTGCATGCGTGAAACGCTCCGCAAGGCAGACGTCGCACTGCAGGAACCGTTCATGAAACTCGAAATCGAAGTGCCTGACGAGTTCCAGGGACAGATCACAGGACACCTGTCCAGCAAACGAGGCCTCGTCACCGGCTCTGAAGTCAACGGCGGTATCTGCGTCATCAATGCCGAAGCCCCGCTGTCCAGCATGTTCGACTACGCCAACGAACTCCGCTCCATGACGCAGGGAAAAGGTACCTTCACCATGGAATTCCTCGCTTACCGTCAGGTCCCTCGCGGGCTGCAGCCCGAAATCCTCGAACGACGACGCAAGGAAAAGGAAGCCAAGGCTGCCATGAAATAGGCCGCCCGATCGCCCTCCCAGTTCACTCGTCCCACGGGAGCTCAGTCGGTTCGGCTGAGCTCCCTTTTTTACGCCCCGATCCGCCGCGACACGAGACAACTCATGCCCGATGATTTCCTCCGCCAGCTCCTGCAAACACCCGGAACATCCGGAGCCGAACAGCAGATTCAGTCCGTCGTCCGCAACTTCGCCTCGCAGTTCGCCGATCACGTCACAACCGACGTTCACGGCAGTGTGCATGCCGTCGTCAACCCGACCGGTTCACGCACCATCCTCCTCGACGCTCACTGTGACCAAATCGGACTCATCGTTCGACACATCGACAGCTACGGGTTTCTCCGAGTCAATGCGGTCGGCGGCTGGGACATGCAGATCCTGCTGGGCCAGCGCATCCTGGTGCACACAGCCGCTGGTCCGGTACCCGGAGTCATCGCCCGCAAACCCATCCACCTGCTCGACCCCGACGAACGCAAATCCGTTCCCAAAATGAAGGAACTCTGGATCGATATCGGCTCCGCTTCCGAAGCTGAAACACGCTCACTCGTCCGCATCGGCGACTTCGTCACCCCGGAACCCTGCCTTCGCGAACTCCGCAACGGACGAATCTCCGGCGTGGCCATGGATGATCGCACCGGCATCTGGGTCATCATGCAGGCACTCCGACAAATCGCCGCCGCTGCACCGTCCTGCAAAGTTGTCGCAGTCTCTGCAGTGCAGGAAGAAATCGGACTCCGCGGAGCCACCACCAGTGCCTTCGCTGTCGCTCCCGATGTCGCAATCGCTGTCGACGTCACTCATGCCACCGACTGCCCCGGAATTGACCAGAACGAATTCGGGCGAATCGAAATCGGTCGCGGCCCCGTCATCGTCCGCGGTGCCAATGCCAGCCCTGTCGTCTTTGACCTCCTCACCGCTCAGGCTGCCGCCCGCAGTATCCCCTTCCAGATCAATGCCCTCGGATACCCGGCCAGCAATGACGCCGCCGCCATTCAGATCGCCCGCGCCGGCTGCGCTGTCGGACTGGTCACCATACCCAATCGATACATGCACAGCCCGGTGGAACTGGTCGCCGAATCCGACCTGCACCACGCCGCCGACCTGATTGCCGCTTTCTGCCTTGCAATGACACCCGAATTGTCTTTGATACCCTCATAACACCACCACAACACTACCCCAGCAACACTCAAACCCAGCAGGGCGAATCCGCTATGGTCCGGCTCGATCGAATCTATACCGGCGGAGGAGATGCCGGAGAAACCAGTCTCGGAGACGGCTCACGAGTCTCCAAATTGGATCCTCGCATCGCTGCCGGCGGTGCTGTCGACGAAACCAGCTGCTGCCTCGGACTGGCACTGGCAGCCAGCCCACCAGCCACCATCGCCAACATCATCAAACCCCTGCAGCAGCTGCTGTTCGACCTCGGCGCCGATCTGTGCGTACCACTCCCCGCACCTGGCCAAAAAGACCTGCTGCCCTCACGTATCTCCCCCGAACACGTTGCACGACTCGAAAAACTCATCGATCACTTCACAGATCAACTCCAGCCACTGTCCAGCTTCATCCTGCCGGGAGGCTCCCAGGCTGCTGCCTTCATCCATCTGGCACGCGCAGTCTGCCGCCGCGCAGAAGTCGACGCACTCCGACTGCACCAGCAGCACCCCCTCAACCCCAGTCTGCTCATCGCACTCAACCGGCTGTCAGACCTGCTGTTCGTCATGGCTCGCGCTGCCAGCAATAACGGACTGAATGATGTCCTGTGGCAGCCGGGAGCAGGACTGCCACCGGCACCGTCAGGAAACCAGTAAACACCGTCCGTCAGTCTGTCACAGCCTCACACTGGTCCCCGTTGTCGCCGCTCGATACAGCGCCAGAATGACCTCCACACTGCGACGCCCTTCCCGGCCGTCCACCTGCGGTGCCCTGCCCTCAGCAATCGCCTCCACAAAATCCTGCAGCTGCAACTGATGACCCACGAAGGAAATCGCCTTCGGATCCGCCGCTCCACCGGTCGTCGCCGATCCTCCTCCCAGCCTCGATAACAACTCCGCATCACCCGCCTGCGGCTCAGCAAACTCCCACTTCAAAATCGAATCCTGCTCCACAATCGCTGTCCCGCGACTGCCATGAATCTCCGTCCGCTTCAGCATCCCCGGCCAGGCTGCCGTCGTTGCCTCCATCACCCCCAACGCCCCACTCTGAAACTTCAGACACGCAACACCCACGTCCTCCACCTCAATCCGCTCGTGAGCCAGTGTCCCGGTGTACCCCGCAACCTCCGACACGCCACCCATCAGCCAGCACAGCAGATCCACGTTGTGAATTGCCTGATTCATGAAGGCACCACCGCCATCCAGTGCCCACGTGCCACGCCAGCCACCGCCGTCGTAGTACTCCTGCGTCCGCCACCACTTCACGTACGTGTCACCCAGCGTCACTCGACCAAAACGCCCGCCCTCCAGAGCCGCTTTCAGTGCCAGATTGGCCGGACTGAATCGTGACGGAAAGATTGTGCACAGCTTCACCCCCGCTTCATCACACGCTCGAATGATGTCATCACATCGCTCCAGTGTAATCTCCAGAGGCTTCTCCACGACCACGTGTCGACCAGCTCGCGCCGCCGCCAGGGCCGGCTCCCGATGTGCACCACTCGGAGTACAGATCGTCACAATCTGCACCTCCGGATCCGACAGCATCTGCTCCAGTGAATCACAGGCTCGACAGCCATACTCCGCCGCAAATGCCCGACCCTTCTCTGGATTCTGGTTGAAACAGGCCACCACCCGACCACCAGCCATCGCCTGAATCGCCTTCGCATGAAAATGCGCGATCATCCCCGTGCCAATTATCCCAAAACCCATCGTCATCGCGACAGCACCCCTTCACGAAGTCCCCTGAAAAATCTCCTCAGCAGCACCTACCGCAACTGGTGCAACTGACCTGACTCAAGAAATCGCAGGCACCAGGCCAGCAGAATCCCACCCAACAGTACCGTGGTCAGCTGCAGACGATTGTGAGCATGAAACTCCATCTCCGGCAGCAAATCACTCAGAGCAATACAAATAAACACACCCGCAGAAAATGCCAGCATCCCGGAAACCGCACCCGCCACCGCACCACCACTCGCTGTCAGCCCCAGCACAAACAACAACGCCCCAAGCGGACACATCAGCGCAAATCCCAGATTCACTCGGAAACGCTGACGAGCATTCCAGCCACCCGACTTCATCAGCGATGTTATCGACAGCGCATCCATCGGCTTGTGCAGCAGCACCGCCAGAAACGTCCCAAAACCAAACAGCGAAAACAGCACCGAATGCCGACTCTCCGCTGCAACACTGGCCGCCAGCGCCATACCGTCCAAAAGTGTATGCAGGGATAAACCAATCAGAATTCCCACCCAGCTCAACTGATGAGCATGATGACAATGCGGTGCAGTTGCCGGAGCAGCCCTTTGCACAAGGCCACCGTGATCCCCATGAACCTGCTCACCGGTGTGCTCACAAACCGTTGAGCCCGCCCCCAGCTGCACCAGCAGCGATGACCCAGCCGATTTGTCCGCATGCTGCCCGGCACACGGATCCTCCCGGTCCGTCGATATCTCCAGCGGACCGTGATGATGAAAATGAAACCAGCGAATCAGCAAAAACATTGCCACAATCCCGCACATCATCCAGCCCGCCGCCTCGCTGGCTGCCTGACCACCATGCAGCGAATGAGGAAACAGGTGAAACACCCCAATCCCCAGCATCAGACCACCCACAAAACTGATGATCGTCTGGCTCACCGTGTGGGTCAGATTCACCAGTGACGACAGCCAGCCACCAAGCAGCGATGCCAGCACGATCGCTGCACTGTATCCGGACAGCAGCAGGACCATCCGCCCCGAAAACTGCTGCACTTCCCCGCTCGGCACAACCCGCAGTACATCCGCCGACGTACCCTGAGCCAAAACCGGGGCCGCATTCAGCAGTACCAGCACCAGCACAAATGCCATCGAAACACTCATGCGCCGACAGATAACACGATAAACAGCACCCAAGGCAGTAGTCTTCGTTCCAAAATATTCGAACTGACCCCACGAACACCCCCCAACGCTGCACAAAGTCTAAAGCCCGGCACTCGCAGAAGTTACCCTGCCACACCTCTGCCGGCAGGATTTTCGCGAAATCCGCCCGATGACTCTGACAAACAGAACACTTCCCCCCGTTCTCACCCCCCTTCCCCTCAAGCCAAAGTGGCACCGCTCGCAGATCTGTGTATGCTGTGCACTTCTGAACCTTCAATTCCTGCCACGTACTCCCACACAGCCCACGCTGCTTTCTCCCGAAGATTCCTCGTATGTCGCAACCCTCCAAATCGCAGTTCACCGATCGCCGCATCGCATCCGAAATCGCCGATCCACCAAATCGGCCGCTGCAGATCCTCCAGCACATCGGCCCCGGACTGATCATCGCCGCCAATATCGTCGGCTCAGGCGAACTGATCATGACCACTAAAACCGGAGCCCAGGCTGGCATCGCCCTGCTCTGGCTCATCCTCCTCGGCTGCGTCGTCAAAGTCTTCGTCCAGCTCGAATTCGGTCGCTTCGCCATCAGCCATGGCGAAACCACGCTCACGTCACTCAATCGAGTCCCCGGACCGCGTCTCTTCGGCATCAACTGGATCGTCGCCTTCTGGGTCCTCATGATCTCCACGTCCACAGCACAGCTCGGCGGCATCGCCGGTGGAGTCGGTCAATCGCTGTCACTCACCATCCCTCTCACCGGCGACTATGCCGCAGCAGTCAACTGCCCCTCCACCAAAGAAATTCAGCAGTGGGCCGCATGGAAGACAACCGCATCCGAAACCAATCCTCTGCCCAGCCCGCCCCCCAACACCAAACAACTGAACGTGCTGCAGCGAATCGAAGCCGAACTGCAGGAACTGGGACCACGCGGACAGCAGATTCAGACACTCGCACTCGCCGGTAAACCGCTCGTCGACGACAATGGTGTCAGTCTCGTCGATCCACCCACACGCGACGAAAAAATCTGGGCCATCATCCTCAGTGTCGCCACGGCTGTACTGCTCTGGTACGGCCGCTACAAACTCGTCGAAGTCTTCTCCGTTGCACTCGTCGTCGCCTTCACTTTCATCACCATTGGAAATGTTTTCGCCCTCCAGCAAACCTCCTACGCCCTCTCCTCAGCCGAAATCCTGCAGGGACTCAGCTTCGGACTGCCCCCCGGTGACGCAGCACTCATCACGGCCCTCGCAACCTTCGGCATCATCGGCGTCGGCGCAACCGAGTTGATCAGCTACCCCTACTGGTGCATCGAAAAAGGATACGCCCGTTCCGCCGGACCCCGCGAATCCTCCGCACACTGGCTCAAACGCGCCCAGGGCTGGTTCAATGTCATGAAATGGGACGCCTTCGCCTCCATGATCATCTACACACTCGCCACCGCCGCGTTCTACCTCATGGGAGTCTGCGTGCTGCACTCTGAAGGTCGCGACCCCGAAGGCATGCGAATGGTCGGTACCCTCTCCCGCAGCTACGTTCCAATCTTCGGAGAATACGCCCGCTGGCTGTTCCTGATCGGTGCCTTCGCCGTCCTCTACTCCACATTCCTCGTCGCCAACGCAGGTAACGCCCGCATGATCGCTGACTTCTGCGGAGTCGTCGGACTCAGCTCCGCCGATCACGAAAGCAAACAACGCGCTAAACTCGTCCAGTGGATCTCCACCATCCTGCCGCTCATCTGCGTCGTCGCCTTCATCCTCTTCCCGGAACCCGTCAAGCTCATCAAAATCGCCGGACTCACTCAAGCCGCCATGCTGCCCATGCTCGGCTATGCAGCCATTCACTTCCGCCGGAATGTCACCGACGAACGACTCCGCCCAGGCAGACTCTGGGATGCCGCACTCGGAATCTCCACTGTCGCACTGCTGCTCGCCGCAGGCTGGGGAATCTGGAAATCAGCCGCCGACCTGCTGCCCAAATAGCCCCCAGGCAAATCAACAACCCAGGCTGTCTCAGCCGGCACACTCTTCACACCCGCGATCAAATTCACGGTTGCGGCTTTAGAAATCCCTGCGCACCCAGCCACTCCAGTGACTGCTGCTGCCATGCATCCCACATTGGCCCCTGATAACCGTTCAGCCCATGACCGCCGGAGGGCAGTTCCAGGTACTTGGACGCAACTCCAGCCTTCTGCAGTGCCACATACAGATCCCGACTGTTCTCCGGAGGAACCGGTTTGTCATCCAGGGCATGTGCCAGAAACATCGGCGGAGTCTGACCGCTGACCTGCTTCTCATTCGAGAACAAATCCATCAGCGCCTGACTCGGATTTGACCCCAGCAGATTCTGCTTCGATCCGCCATGAGTCGCTGCACCCATCGTCACAACCGGATACACCAGCACCGCAAAGTCCGGTCGACTGGATGGTCGATCAAGCTCATCCGCAGCGTCCGGGCGAGCCGGCTCGAAATGTGTCGCCGCCGTAGACGCCAGATGCCCGCCAGCCGAAAACCCCATAATCCCCACTCGCGATCCATCAATCCCCCAGTCCGCTGCCCGCGCCCGCACGATTCGAATGGCCCGCTGAGCATCCAGCAGCGGCACAAATGAACGACCACGCGGCAAACGATACTCCAGCACGATACCCGCTGCTCCATGACCGTTCAGCCACTTCGCAATCCCATGCCCCTCCGCTCCCGTGACCAGCCCGCCATAGCCACCACCCGGACAAATCACCACAGCCGCACCATTCGGCTCAGACGGCAGATGCACCGTCATCTTCGCCTCTGAACTCTCAAATGTCTGATCACCCACCGGAGCCCGCTCGGGCCACAATCGCACTTCCCGAGCCCCCTCCGCTGTGCCCGGACACAGCAGCGACACCAGCACCTGCGCATAGACCCGATGGCCGAAATCATTCGGATGGTTCACACCATTACCCGTCAGATCACTGTCCCGCTTTCGCTTCAAAAACTCCGTCCACAGCGACGTCAGATCAGCCAGCACAATCCCCGGTCCCGTCAGCCCCTGCAGCACATCCCGATACTCACCAAACAGCTCCTGCTTCAGAGCCACCCAGTCGGCATTCCCACGCATCGTTGCAATCAGCACAAATTCTGCCTCAGGAGCCCCCTCGCGAATCTGCGCAATCATTGCTGCAATATTTGCCCCATACTCAGCTGCCGGACGCCCTGATGAATCATTCATGCCAAACGCCAGCAGCACCAAATCAGGCTTCGCCGCTGTCACCTCCGACACCTTCGTAATTCCCCAGGGGGTAGAAGTCCCGCCAACAGCAAGATTCGTCAGCTTCACCGGACCTGTACTCCATGCCTGCAGATGCTGCACCAGCAGGTCCTGATACGGTGGCTGATACGGCGCAACACCCGCCCAGCCCGATGCATTGCACCCCGTCGAAATACTGTCCCCCAGCAGCACTACAGACAATCCCTGACCACGCTGCAGTCGCTGAGCTGTTCGCGGCAGCGCTGCCGCTTCGTACTTCGGCAGCACTCCCGACCAGTCCTCCTCGGCGTGCTCGTAGGTCACCGCCACCTGCATCTGATGGTACTCGGCACCCGCAGCAAAAAAAATCTCGCCGTTGCCATCCCTGTGGGTAAGTCGGTACTTCTGACTGCCAGACGGACGACGCAACTGATCCGCTGTAAATGAAGGCACACGAGATCCCGCCGGAAGCACAATCTCCCGCCCGCCACGCTCAAACGAATAATCACGCCCCTCCTCAAACACCATCCCACCAGCCTGATGCCATTCAGTCGCCAGCGTCAAACGCACAACCTTCTCAATCGGATACAACAGTTGCCCTCGAGCCACTCCGGTTGATGCATCACGCACAAACAACACAGACTCACCGTCAACCACGCGACCCTGCCAGAATGGTCGCAGTACATCTGCCGAATACTGCCAGGCAACTGCCGCCGACTGCTGCTGCTGCGCATGAACGGACGCCACCCGATCTCCCGCCAGCAGAAAACCAAGTGCAGCAGCAATCAACGTCAACCGTTCCACACCGTATCGCATCTCTGACATCCCCGAATTCATCAGGCACAACACACACCACGTGTACGCACAATGCTTCGTCAGCGCAGCTGCCCGTCCACGACAACCGCCTGCACACCACTCGCCAGCTTCTCACCCAGTCGCACCACACCCGCTGCATCCAGTACCAGTTGCTCTCGCTGCACCGGCAAATCCAGCTCGCGCAGATGGACTACCCCGGACTCACCCGCCAGCATCTCCGACGTTACGGACAGCACATCCACTCGGTTCACACTTTCATGATCAGGTGGTGCCTGCTGACTGATATACCATCGCAACTGCGGCTGTTGCAGATCCTGCCGCACCGCTCTCACCAGCGACAGCACACGCTCCGGTGCCCCCTTTCTAAACGGCCCCCACGACATGTCATTCTCGCCGACATGATAACAAATACCCGCCAGCTCCACCTCATGCCCGCGATCCCGCAGGTCCTGCACAGATCGCCGCACAAACTCCAGAAATGCCGGATACAGATTTCGCCCCTTTGCCTCACTGCCAGCCGGCGTCCAGTCAATGATCTGAGAACCACTGTGAGTAAACTTGGCTATTGCGACGTTCTGCACCCCGGAATGCTGCAAGGCCGCCGCAAAACTCAGCTCCGGACCAAATGTGCCGTACTCCCCAAATGGTCCCAGGGGCTCCCAGCCATCCGACACCGTATACCCTCCACCCAGACTGTAACGGCAGGCAACCCGCTGATCCGATTCCAGCAGTTTCGAGCCCCCCGGCAGATTGGCCAGATCCTGCACAAACGCCCGCTCTCCCTCCATATTGCGGTGCCCGGCCATTACAAACAAACGCACCTTCGAGCCGGCTGCATACGGCCACTGCTGCAGTCTCCGCGACTCACGCTGCCACTGCCCTGTCGCCTGCAGCCACGCCCGCGCATAACACACACCATGCTCCAGCTGCCCCAGCGTGCCATAGTGATAATGCAGACCCGCACCACCACCAATCTCCACACCCACATGCGATGTCGGAACATATTCCACCAGGGGATCCGCATCGGCCACCTCACGCTGCCCCAGACTGATCGCATACATCCGAGGCCTGAGGTCCATGCCCCAGATCGTCTTCGTACACAGCTCACCAATGAAAAATCGCAGCTGCGGTGCCTGCAGATCCCGACGCCAACTGGCCACAAAATTCCTCAGATTCCTCCCATAGGACGCCATATACTCCGGCTCAAACATGTCGTTCTCACCCTGATGCCACATGAATCCCTCCAGCCGCCACTTCACCCCCTGTTTGTCCAGTTCCCCCAGCGCTGCCCGAACCCGCTGCAACGCCAGCGGATACAATCGAAAACCACTCGGCTGGTCCGGATTCCAGTCGCCTCCCAGATGAGTCCCACCGGCCGCAATCTTGATAATCGCAATCGGAGCCCTGATCCGCGACGTCACCTCACGACCAAAACTCAGCTCCGGACCCACCACGTTATACACCGGTCGCAATGACTCCCAGCCAGCAGACTCCAGCTTCTCTTCACGACCCAGACAATACGAAAAACGCACAGCCGCCTGCGGCTGATCCAGCCCCGCAAACGGCGGGAATCGACCAATATCCGCAATCTTCGAATCCGAACCCACCATGTTCGACTGACCGGCGAAGATAAATACCCGCACAACAGAATCTTCATCAGCCAGCAGCACAGCGCCGCTGATCCACAGCACCAGCCCACAAACACAACCAGGCAGACAACGCATCTCCAACCCCCAAATCCCGCACTCACACCAAAAACGTTTTCGAAACACGGACTTCTCAAACCCCCGAAACAAAATGGATCACCGTCGCACCCTCACGTGCAGGCTGTGACGGAGCAAGCCCCCCAGGAGTTCAAAACCCGAATTCGCGAGTACCAATTGGTAACCCAGTTCCGACACGAAGCACGCGAAAAAACCGAAGCAGCCACAAGACAAGCCATTTTGAACACCAAAGCCTCTGAAATCCTCGACGCCAATGCCGCACTGGGTTCATAAGCATGCAACAAATCCACGCCTTCGCCGTAATACCAATCCGGACTCCCTCTTCCGTTCAGTCACGGTGGGTCAGACTGGAATCACAATACGCGCTCCGCATGGGAATTCTCTGCCCGGTCCTCCGCAAGGCCTGCGTACCACCACTCGAAGTTTCGGATATCGAATTCGCCAATCTCACTGACTGGGAACCGGACAACACCCGGCACGTGGAGTGGAACAGCCTTGTCAGCAGCCTCAGACATCTACAGCACAGAAACAATCAATCCCGGCCCGGCAGCGAAGCTGACCTCTGCTTCAGACTGGTTCACAAAAGCACTGCACCTCGGAGATCCTCGAGCCGCAGCCGCTCTCGCTGCACTCAGCCTGCCCCGCCCCAGCCACACTCAACTCACAGCTGCTGAAACTCGCCCAAAAGACGACAACAGACCCGCCGACGTAACTCCCGAATTTCTGACTCCGCGAACAATGTTGAATGATGAGTCGTCGAGATGCGGCAGTTCGCCCCACACGTCGTCAAACCCACCATCATCGATGTCATAATCCCCGTCCCGGTATAACGCGAATAATCCAGCAGTTGCCCGGACTGCAGCTCATCCTCAAAAAACACATTCAGGTTCACATTCGATGCCAGAGCAGCAACCGGAGCCAGAAAGGGTCCCGCCACCTCATTCGCACGGTGCGACAATCTGTCCCACACCGCCGTCATAAACGACAAATGACGCTCATACAAACGGTAATGACCAGATCGTTTGATCGCCTGACTCTCACGGGAGACACGCTTCGCCAAATCCGCAAACGATCCCCCACGCTCACGCGGTAATCGTAAAGTGTAACCTCCCAGCACCTGACCGCTGGCCTCCGGAACCGGAGGTACCGTTTCCTGACGCAGGTCCACTGGAGTATACAAACCGATCCGCTGCCGCCGCCCCGTCACCAGCGACATCTGAGAAAGTGAATCATGCATCGCAGCCAGCAGCAGATCCTGGACCGTAACACCCAGCGATCGGGCAGACTGCAGCACTCCTGACAGACTCAGACTCTCAGATTCAACCCCGGTCACACACCGATCCGGCCCAGCAAATCGCTGCTGCGCACGCCACGACCCAAGACCATGAAAAATCTCCCGACTGACACTCACCAACGAATGCCGAGCCGCCGCCGAATCTGAAAACGCCGGCACAATCGAACTCAGATCCGGCGCAAATCCCGGTGCCGGCTCCGTCAGCTCAAATCCCCGCAACACACGCAGTACTGAACGACATAACGCACTGATCCCGCGCGAATCCATAAAGGCATGGCGATACACAACCACCAGATGCCAGCGATCAGCCGTCTCACAGATCGCATGAAACCGAAAAGGCCAGTGCAATCCACCCGGAAAATACCGATTCAGCTCACGATCCAGCACACCCGCAATGGCCAGCTCCGGCTGCCGATGCACAGATGATACTGTAAGCTCAACGTCCCCGCCCTGCCCCAGCCTGACGCCGCACCGCATGCGATTGCCGCCAGTACACACCTCCGCCGGCAGCGGGAAATGACGCCCCAATGCCGCTCTCACCGCGTCCCCAAGCAACGAAGCTGTCACAGATCCGCTCAGCGTCAATACGTGAGCAGCATTCAGCGGACAAAATTGCTCCCAGCGCAGCATCATCCGCTGCAGCCCATTCAACGGACGCCACTCCAGCAGACTGCCATCGGCGTACACAGCCCGCGCACGCTCCAGAACAGGCAACTCAGCCAGTGACATGCAAACTGTCCCCAACCCAACACGTTTCCACGACGCTCTGAACTCCCATCCCTCTTAATCGGTCAAACAACAGCGAAATCCCATCGCGATGCATACAAACAGGCAGAGCACCACCGCTGGATTCAGCATTCAACCCAATCCGGCATTTTCTGCCGATCAAACACAACCCACAACTCACTTCAGCAATCCCGTCACCACATTCCCATGAACATCTGTCAGCCGGTAATGCCGCCCCTGAAACTTGTACGTCAGACGCAAATGGTCCAACCCCAGCAAATGCAGCAAAGTCGCATTCAAATCATGCACGTGCACAGGATCCCGCACAATGTTGTAGCTGAAATCGTCCGTCTCGCCCCACGTCTGACCACCACGAATCCCAGCTCCCGCCAGCCACATCGAAAAACACCGCGGATGATGGTCCCGGCCATAGTCCGACGCCGTCAGCCTGCCCTGACAATACACCGTACGACCAAATTCTCCCCCCCACACCACCACCGTGTCTTCCAGCAGACCACGCTGCTCCAGATCCAGTACCAGCGCCGCTGACGGCTGATCCGTCATCCGACACTGCAGACCGATATTCTTCGGCAATTCCAGATGCTGGTCCCAACCGCGATGAAACAACTGCACAAATCTCACACCACGCTCACACAACCGACGCGCCATCAGACAATTCCACGCAAAACTGCCCGGACGACGCGACTCCTCCCCGTACATTTCAAACGTACTCGCCGCTTCGTTCGACAGATCCGTCAATTCAGGCACGGAAGCCTGCATACGATAGGCCATCTCGTATTGCGCAATCCGCGTGGTGATTTCAGGATCACCCGTCTGCTCCAGACGCAGCCCGTTCAGGGTCTGCAGATCATCCAGCAGACCACGCCGCACCTCACGACTGATTCCCGCCGGATTTGACAGATACAGCACCGGATCACCCTGTGACCGAAACTTCACACCAGCATACCGCGTCGGCAAAAAACCACTGCCCCACAACCTGTCATAAAGCGGCTGATCACCCGCACCGGAAATCATTGCCACAAATGCCGGCAGGTCACTGCTCTCACTCCCCAGCCCATACGACAGCCACGAACCCAGACTGGGCCGACCGGCCAGCTGCGATCCCGTCTGAAAAAAAGTAATCGCCGGATCGTGATTGATCGCCTCCGTATGCATCGAACGCACAAAACACAACCGATCAGCTATCGCCGCCGTTCGCGGCAGCAAATCACTCACCCACGCACCGCTGTCACCACGCTGACGAAAACGAAACATCGTCGGCGCCACTGGAAAACTCGACTGACTGCTCGTCATACCAGTCAGACGCTGCCCCTGTCGCACCGACTCCGGTAACTCCGTGCCACGCAGATCTCGCAATCCTGGCTTGTAATCAAACAGGTCCAGCTGCGAAGGAGCCCCCGACTGAAACAGAAAAATCACCCGCCTCGCACGCGGCAGAACATGCGGACCATCACCAATGCCCAGGCCCGGCGCCGCTTCACTCTCACCACCCAGCAGCTCACCCAATGCACCGGCACCCAATACACCGGCACCCAACCCCAGAAAACCCCGACGCCCGCCTGCCAGCCGCTGCTCAATCATGCCTGACATCACATCATTCCTTCGTGATCACTTCATCAAGATTCAACAGCACACTCGCCACCGTCGTCAGTGCCGCCAGCTCCGCAGCATCCACCGTCTCATCCACCGCCGTCATTCCAGTCCGATTCAGCGCCGACGCAGCCTCAGGCTGCTGCCTGTACAGACTCGCGTTACGCTCATAACGAGCATTGAGAATCTGCAGCTCCCGCGCCGTCGGAACTCGCGACGTCACCATACGAAACATTCGCTCAATCCGCTCCGAAACACTCCTCGCACCAGTTGACAGCTCACGCTGAGCCAGCACTCGCGCTGCCTCAACAAAAGTCACATCGTTCATCAGCGCCAACGCCTGCAACGGTGTATTCGTCCGACCACGACTCACCGTACACGCCTCCCGCGTTGTCGCATCAAATGTCACCATCAGCGGCGGAGCTACCGTGCGTTTCCAGTACGTATACAGACTGCGACGATACAAATCCGCCCCCCGCGACTGCTCATACTCCATGTCCGTCGCAATCTCCTTCCACAATCCCTCCGGCTGATACGGCTTTACAGATGGACCGCCTGTGACTCGAGCCAAAAGCCCACTCACAGCCAGCGCCTGATCACGCACTGCTTCCGCCGACAATCGACGCCGACTGCCCCGCGCCAGCAGGCGATTGTCCGGATCCAGCGCCTGCAGCTCAGGTGACTGCCGCGATGACTGCCGATACACAGCACTGGTCACAATCAAACGCTGCAACGCCTTGATATCCCAGCCACTCCGCTGAAATTCCAGCGCCAGCCAGTCCAGCAGCTCAGGGTGCGACGGAACCTCGCCCTGGGATCCAAAATCCTCCGACGTTCGCACCAGACCGTACTCAAAATACCGCTGCCAAAAACGATTCACCGCAACCCGCGCTGTCAATGGATTCTCGCCACTCACCAGCCAGCGAGCAAGATCCAGCCGGTTCCCATGACGACTGACAAAATTCCCCGCAAACGCAGCCGGTACACCCGGCCGCACCAGCTCACCAGGACGGTCATACTGGCCACGCACCAGTACACGCGTCTCACGAGGCGTCGGTAATTCCTGCATCACCATCACCGTCGGTATCTGATCATCCAGCTCTCGCAGTTGCCCACGCAGCACCGGCAGTCGCGCAAAAGCTTCACGCAGCTCACCTTTCGCATGCCGCTCCAGATACGCTCCCTGCAGCTTTCGCCGCTGCACCTCCGTCCGACTGCCCGCCTCCAGCTTCACAATCTCTGAAACCGACTCCGGCACGGCCAGCAACTCCACCTCCTCCGACGACAGATCACGACCATAAACCCGGACATCCGATATCGCGCCGCGAAATCGACTGTGCCCGCCACCAATCCGAAATGGCTCAGACTTCACCGCAAACGTCTGATTCAGACGATCCAGCCGCACAGTCAGCGGAACCTCAGCCCCGTTCAGATACAGCCGAACCCCCGATGCCAGACGAGTCCCGTCATAAACCACCGCCAGATGCACCCACCGACCAGCCGGCAGCACAGACTCACTCTCCAGCCGAATCGCGTCATCCAGCCACCGCTTCACCAGATTCACCTGCACCCGCCCGTCCTGCAGATGCACGCTGTATCCCTCACCCTGCTCCACAGGAACCATTCGCGACAGCACCGTACCCCCGGAACCGTCCGGCCGTATCCACGCCGCCAGCGAAAAACGATCGAAATACCCAAAACCCCCGACAGTCGCCGACTCCGGAATCGCTCCCCCATCCAGCAGCAGTGCCCGCTCCCCGCCACGCAATACCCAGATCGGCTCAACGCCTTCCGGACTCAGCGTCAGCGAATGCCCCGCATCACTCAACAGACTGCCCGCCAGAGGATACACCTGCTGCAGCCCTGCCGGCGGCGTCCAATCAGATTCCCGACTCGCTTCAGCCGTTGCACTCCACTTTTCCACCTCCCCGGACAGCTCCGGCCGCAACGCCCTGATCCGCAACTCCGCCTGCACAACCTGCTGCTCCAACTCACGCAACTGCTGCTGCTGTGCCGGTAATGGAGCCTTAATGAACGGGGGTGAATTGCCCTCCTTGATCGCCCGTCCCGACTCCGGCAGATTGTTGAACCACGCAAACACCTGATAATACTCCCGCTGACTCAACGGATCATACTTGTGGTCGTGACACCGCGCACAACCCATCGTCAGCCCCTGCCAGACCGCAAAAGTCGTATCCACACGGTCCGCCACATACTCCACCTGATACTCCTCCGGAATAATACCCCCCTCCGCATTGCCCCGATGATTCCGATTAAACCCCGTGGCAATCCGCTGCTCCAGAGTCGGACTCTCCAGCAAATCCCCCGCTATCTGCTCCACCGTAAACTGATCAAACGAAAGATTCCGATTGAACGCCTCAATCACCCAGTCCCGCCACCGCCACATACTCCGCGGCCCATCGTTCTGATAACCACTGGTGTCCGCGTAACGAGCAGCATCCAGCCACGCCACCGCCATGTGCTCACCATAAGCCGGTGATGCCAGCAGCCGGTCCACCACCCGCTCCCACGCATCCGCAGACTGATCAGCCACAAACGCCTCCACCTCATCCAGCTTCGGTGGCAACCCAGTCAGATCCAGCGTCACCCGGCGAATCAGCGTTCTGCGATCCGCCTCCGGCGATGGCTGCAAACCAGCAGACTCCAGCCGCGCCAGCACAAACTGATCAATCGGATTGCGACACCAGCCCGGATTGCTCGTAACCGGTGGCACCTGCAACTGCGGACGAACAAATGCCCAGTGCTCTGACCACTTCGCCCCCTGCTGAATCCACCTGCTCAGCAGCTGCTTCTGCCCGTCCGTCAGATGACGCTGAGACTCCGGCGGAGGCATCTGCATGTCAGGATCCGCTGACACAATCCGCTGCACCAGCAGACTGGCAGCCGGATTCCCCGGCGACACCACACTGCCGCCACTCCGCCTCGAAAATAAACCGTCACGCTGATCAAGACGCAGCCCACTGCTCCGCTGCGCCTCATCCGGGCCGTGACAGGTAAAACATAAATCCGACAGAATCGGCCGAATCTCACGATCAAAATTGACAGCAGCAGCCGACTCCTGCGCCCGCACAACCAAAAAACCATCCTGAACAGCCAATATCGCTGCTGCCACCAGCACAAACTCCAGCCGACCCGCCATCAGCCGAATTGCCATCATCAAATCTCCACCCACGCACTACCCACTACCGCCACTGACCACTATCTTTCACCCGCCCGGTTCCGCTCAACACCCAGCAGCACATTCAGCGCCAGCACAAAACACTGCACCTCGTTCGCCATCTCATCACAGTCCACCACCATCTCTGCCCCGCGGATCTGCAAAACCAACTGGTCCTTCCGCCACCCGAAAAATGCCAGAGCCCCGCCAAACAGTCCCACCACGTACAGACAACAACTTAGCCAGTTGTACTGCGAGACAAAATGGCCGATCACCCCGGTCCCGATCGCCGCACCCAAAAACAGATATGCCCGCGGGTCCTGTGGCCTGCGAAACTCAGCAGATGACACTTCATCCAATGGCAGCTGAAACAGTTTGCTGCCGTCCGCATTCAGACGCTGCAACCGCGTCTGCAATACCTCTAATCGAGTCTTCGGCAGTGCCAGCATTACTTCCTCAGACTTCGCTTCACCAGGATCCATCGAGCAGCCTCGCAGGACAAGATGCAGAAACACCGATTCCTCAGAAAGAACACTGCCGCAGTCTACTCCGCCAAAACCCGTCACGCGAGCAATCAAAGCTGGCGAACATGACACTAAATCGGTCTGCCAATCCGCACCAGATTGCCGTCCTCGTCAATCAGCGCAAACTCACGCATCCGCCAAACCTTGTCCTCCACAGACTCCACACGCGGTATCCCCGACCGCGGCAATTCCGCCTGACCGAACACCGCAGCCAGCCCATCCACATCGGACACCCGCAGGTAACACCCCCCGTAATTCTCCGCCGGCTGCAGCTGCGGATACGGGAAAAAGTGCAGCTCAAGATCTCCGCGAGTCACAATGGCCCAGGTACCCATAGCCAGCAGACGACCCTCAAAACCCAGCCGCGAATAAAAAAGAATCGTTCGCTCCAGCGAACGACTGGGCAACACCGGAATTGATTTGTCCATCACGGCCCCTCCACACACACTACCACCCTGCCACGGACACAATGCACAGCCCCTTCAAGGCTTCCGCTGTGCCCGGAAGAAACTCCAGATCTCGTCAGTCGCTTTCAGTTTCCGGTTGTGCCTGCCCACCAAAAACTCGGCAACCTGACGCTCTCCACCCGGCCATTGATGACCCAAATCCTCAACCGTCACAAACACCACATCACACGGCCCGCGATCAGACCCGTACTGCCGCCTGCGCACTCCATCCACCGTCTCATCCAGCACCGGCTGCGCCGCACACCCCAGCACACTGCCCCAGCGATCAATAAATGTCTGCACCGCCGGCTTCTCCGCACCGCCCTGATCCTTCCCGCCAAATGCCAGCTGCGGATAACCACCCTCCAGAGGATTCAGCGAATCAGCAGTGCCCGTGATGTAACACAAGGGCACAGCCTTCGCAGATTCCAGTTGCCCCGTCCAGCAGGTCCCGGACACAGGAGCAATCGCTGTAATCCGCTGCGATAACTCAGCCCCCAGTCGAAATGCCATCGAAGCACCATTCGAAAAACCAGTCACAAAAATTCGTCCCGCATCGATCCGGCAGCTTTCACCAATCCGGTCAATCAACGCACCGATAAACGCCACGTCATCCACACCCTCAGTCGCCGCATGAAACCGACCCGAACCATCGTTCCAGGCCTGAGGATTCCGGCGGAAATTCGCAGCACGACTGCGGTCAGGTCGAGTCGCTTCAGGATAGACAATAATGAACCCCTCCCGATCCGCCTTCTCGGACCACCCCGTCTCCCGCGCTGCATTCAAGGCTGTACCGCCAAACCCGTGCAGCATGATCACCAAAGCCGCCGGTCGAGACCCTTCACAGGAAACAGGAACGTGGATCACACACTCACGCATGCCCTGCGAGGTTGGGATCTCCATCCGAGTGTGCAGCGGCGGCAACTCATCCGAACCCGCCACCGTGACACGCAGCCACAGCCCCCCCAATACCAAAACAAACGCACTAATCACCAGTACAGCGATCCGCGATTTCATGACTGCGTCCGATTCGTCGAAAGCCCACAGGCGGAATAATCCTCAGCCACCAAAACCAGCAGACACAATCCGCTCAGGCGATCCCCTGAACAACACCCGCAGAAC
>VFQT010000265.1_pt1 | contig 82671 bp, 71 predicted proteins | sample 3512381 | NCBI WGS metagenome assembly VFQT01 (sample SAMN10412376, study PRJNA504923) | tailings metagenome | isolation source: Relicate 2 Philex TSF3 active mining site | place: Philippines: Tuba, Benguet | collected 2017-08-29
AGCATAAAGATCAGTAGCCATTGATAAACACAATAATGATAGTTTTTTACTATTCTTCATATAATCGCTTTGAATTTAAACTTTATTTTTTTAAAAAAAGCGTATCAGAGGTATTAGTTTTGTCTAATGAGTGAACAATTAACTATTTTGGTTGAAATAGGCTAGTACTTACAATTTTTTGAGAAGTTTTCATTTAACGACAATTAAGAAATCTTTATTTATTGACAAATTGAAAATACTAAATGTAGGATTAAAGTTAATGGCTTAGAGTGAGAAAATGTATATGGGGGTTAATGATGAAGAATTTTAATATAATTGATGGTGGTAGAAAATTTTTATTTGTAACTTTCACTTTTTTATTATTACCATTTTGCATGATAGCGCATAAAAAAGACACAAAAAGTGGTAAAGTTAATGAGCGTTTAGCAAAAGTAACAAAAGTGTATGTCCATAATGGGAAAATGAGCCGAAAAATTGTTTTACAGTTTGATGATCGACCGGTAGTTACTTACACCCCAGAATCTGTTGATGAAGCAAAGCGTGATGAAAATGGTCTGACTAAAATGACATTTTTTATGCCCCATACTCATGCAGATCATAATAATAAAGAAGCATTACTTCGATTAAGTGGTATGCATTCAAAAGATTATGGAATTGCTTTTTATGAAATTGAAAAACCTTTTCATGGTATTAAATGTGTAGTGTTATTTAACTCTGGTAAAGTTGGATTTGAGTATAAAACTTATACGTCTATTACGGGAGATCAAGGGATAATATTTGAGTTTTATGATCAAGATGTTTTAAAGAATATCTCTCAATTAAATGATGTACGTAGGCATGCTTTTAATAATAAAGGTTCTTTATTCTTAAAAAAAAAGTAGTCATCGATTGTGGACATGGAGGACGTGATGTTGGATTTTATACAAAAAAGATTAAAGAAAAAGATATTAATTTAAAAATAGGGAAAAAAGTTCAAGCGCTGCTCCAGAAAAAAGGGATAGAAGTTTGTTCTATAAGAGATAGAGATGAATATGTAGCACTTGATGAAAGAACTAGCAGAGTTTCTCAATCTTTAGGAGCAGATCTTCTTATTTCGATTCATTCTAATGCGTCAAAAAGCTCTAAAGCTCAGGGTATAGAAACTTTTTTTTATAATCATGAAGCATGTCCTTCTCATATTAGTATTGCTCAAGATGACATATATAGTATTGTAGCTCAAGTAAAGAAAGATCTTACTCAAAAAAGTAAAAAACTTGCAGATTGTCTTCATCAAGAATTACTTTCAGCAACGAGCGTTAAAAATCCATTAAGAGTTGATCGTGGAGTTAAACAAGCAGGGGCACAAATCCTTTTAGGAGTAGAGATTCCTGCGGTATTATTAGAAGTTGCTTTTTTAACACATCCGTTTGAACACAAATTACTGTATGCTGATGATGATGATAGTTATATAAATCATATTGCATGGGGTATTTATCAGGGTGTTGAAAAATATTTTTCAACGAAAGTTGCCTAGCTTTTGGTATCTTGTACACTAAAAAGTGTAGAGTATATACTGTATTTTTACTAAAAATTATTTATTGTCTATAGGGTGTTATTACGTGCTGTCTACTATTTGGAAAGATTTTTTAACTATAGCGCAAGAGGAGGCTGGTAGTCGTGTTGTTGAAACATGGCTTAAAGCTGTTTCTTTATATAAATGGGACTCTGAAACAGAGACTATGTATATAGAGGCTCCTAATGCTTTTGTAAAAGAATGGATTCAATCAAGGTATAGGCAATTATTTGAATTACATTTAGCACGATTATTAAATGTAACTACCGTAAAGCTTATATTTTTTGCTGGTTCCGAGCAAACGATATCTGAAAATCATACAGTTCTTCCTGCGCGAAAACCTGTTGTTGCTTCTGGGATTAAAAATTCTTTGATTCGTAAATCAATGCAGAATATAGCAGGGCATTTAAATCCTCTTTATTGCTTTGATAATTTTGTAGTAGGTTCTAATAATTCTTTGTCGTATGCAGCAGCTCTTGCTGTTGCTCAAGATCCTGGTAAGTTATATAATCCACTTTTTATTTATGGCGGTTCAGGACTTGGCAAAACCCATTTAATGCATGCTATAGGTAATGAAATGCATAAAAAAAATAGCAATGCTCAGATTCTTTATCAAACATCCGATTGTTTTGTAAATGAGTTTATTAATGCAATTCGTTTTAACAAAATGCATGCATTTCAACAAAAATATCGAGCTTTAGATTTATTATTGCTTGATGATGTTCAGTTCATATCTAATAAAGAACAAACGCAAGAAGTCTTTTTTCATATTTTTAATGTGCTTCATGATTCGCAAAAACAGATTGTTTTTACTAGTGATCTTTTTCCTCGTCAAATACAGGGTTTGGCAGAACGTTTACGTTCTCGTCTTGAATGGGGCTTGGTAACTGATATTCAAAAACCACAGTTAGAAACAAAAATTGCAATTCTTAAAAAGAAATCAGCGTTACATGGGGAACAACTTAATGATGAAATAGCAGAGTATATTGCTCAAAGAGTTGATTCTAATGTTCGTGAACTTGAAGGCTCATTAGTTCGTATTTTTGCTTTTTCATCATTAACACGTCAATCTGTTTCTTTAGAACTTGCAAAAACTGTTTTAGGTGGTTCTTGTTCTACCTATAAAAATAGTGAAAAAGTTGATTTTAATAAAATTACCATACAGGTGGGAAAGTGCTATTCATATAGCTTGGCGGAGCTTCGTTCAAGTAGTAGAGCAAAAGAATTGTCTTTTGCACGTCAAATTGCTATGTACTTGATGAAGAAGATGACTGATCGATCGTTGCGCGAAATTGGTGCCTTTTTAAGAAGAAAAGATCATTCAACAGTAATTCATGCATATGAACGTGTTTCTTTAATAATTGAAAAAGATGCAGAGTTACGTTCTAAGATCAAACTGTTAGAGGAGGAGATTTTGAGGTAACGGTAAATACCGATGAGAGGATATAATGGAAAAAAAAGGTTTAGTAGCTGTATTAAGTATATTTCTATTATTTGGTAGTGTTATACATTGTAAAAATAATGCTCATAAAAAATCTGATCAATCACATAAAAAAGATGTAAAAAAGCAAAAAGTAGCTTTAATTCAACCAATTTATTTGGATGATAGTCTAGAAAGATTTTTGGCAGAAATGACATCTGATGTACAAGAGCAAGAAGAATTTAGAGGTTATTACAGCGCATTTATTAAAAAACAAAATCGTAAGCATACAATTAGAAAAAGAAGAAAATTGCAAAATTTACGTATTAAAGCTTTAAATGACATAGAAGTTAAATTTCCTTCTTTATATGCACAATTGGAACCTTATCTTATTGATCTAGATGATTCTTCAGTATGTCGTACTCAACGTCTTTACTTGACTCGTTATGCTTTATTTCAAAAATTTCAAGAGCAACGTATGTTAAGTCAAATGAGCAGTTGGGGTCGTACCAAAAAATACGCTCAGAAAGCAGGAAATAAAATTGCTCAATTTAGTAAACGTGTAGTATCAAAATTTTCCCATAGTTGATTAATTAATTAAGGTATTAAAAAGGGTTTCCTTGGATTTTTTTGTAGGGAGACTCTTTCATTTTTTGATCTAAAAAAACGATCTTTCACATATTTAAAAAGAAGATGAAGATACCAAGATGAATAGGTGGTAATACGGGGACGTTCTTTAAATCCGGCTAAAGAAGGAAAATGTTCTGTATCAATAAGTAAAATTTTTCCTGTTTCTTTTTCTATCATAAAATTATTAATGTGTGGATCAATACAACATAAAAGAAAATTACTTAAGTCAATAGCGGTTCTACGATCTTCTGGGCTAAAAAATGAAAAAGTTCTTTCTTCGTTAATAGCATCAACAACAATTGCATAAGTACTTGGAATTTTTTTTGCTATCTTTTTATATCCGCCAATATTATACCCAGTTAAAGTGATCATTTTTTGGTTTTGAGGAAACCAAAACCATTTACGTGGAAGATCTACACAATTTTTCCAATGATGATTTTTTTCAATTCTTTTTTTAATAAAATGAGCATTTTTTATACGAGTAAATCCAAGCATATGACGTGTTGCGCCACCGCCGATAAGAAAAATGCAAGCTGGTTCAAATCCTTTATTATAAGGACGAATAAAACTATGTGGGTTTTCCATAAAAAGTTTTACAACAAATGGATATTCTTTAGATTTAACAATTAATAGTCCAGCTTGTTTTTTTATATTAAAATCTCTATTTTTTAAAATAATAAAATCTTTATATTTTGTTTTACCTTGAGAAATTTCTTTAAGTAAATGCTCTATAAGATTATTTATTACTGTTCCTTTAACCGATTTTTTTGAGTTGTTGCGAAAAGAAATAGATGTTTTAGGTAATATATTTTTTTGAATATGAAGTGGATCATATATTTCAAAAAGAGGAAATAGCTCTAAATGAGAGTCCCTAAGTAGATGTACTTTTTTTTCACCTTCCCATTGTGTAGTAATATAAGGCATTGTTTTGTCAGGGCGGCGTAATGGACTTCTTGCTAATAAATTATCAGTCAATAATAAACAGAGAATAGAAAGTATTATGATTTTTTTTTGTCTCACGCCGTATCCTTAAGACTAAAAGAACTTTTAGCTTATTAGCCTATAAAGAAGAGTGGATAAAGTAAATATTAAAAATATTGATTTTATAAAGTTGATAAGCGTATTTTATTAATAAGAGTACGAAAAATAAAAAAAGCGAGGTATGTATGGAAGATAAAGAAAAAAACGAACAAAAATTGTTACAATGTCTTATTACTATTCCAAAAAATATGATGTCTATTCATGGAGTTGATAATATTGCAGAATTTCTGCTTCATTCTTTATGTACATCGGGATGTTTAAATTTCTCTAAAGCCGCTTTTTTTATTGATAATCCTGATTTTGATCAAATAAAAGGAGTCACTGGATTTGTTCATCATGAAGCTTTTAAAAGTGGATATGAGCATTGGCATGATCCTGAAAATTTTACCAAACATATGGGTGCTTCTTTTTTTAATCAAAAAGTACGATCTATTTTAAAAAGAAGTGCAAAGAAATCAGTTAAGTTACGATCTGAGTTGTTAGATGAGTTGGGTAAAGAACTTGCTTTTTCAAAACCACTCCATGCTTCGTGGCCTTTAAAATATGAAAATGAAGGCATTTTATTGTTTGAGCTTAATGCCTCTTCTGATCCTTTACCACAAGAGCATATAGAAAATATGCTGCACTTTTTTGCTTTTTGTCCTGCTTTTTAGTTTATCTTTATGTTGCAAATAGTATTTTTATTTTGCTAATATCTTTAGTGAGAAAGTAACATAAAATACAAGGGTGGGGGGGAGTATGAAGAAGCTTATAATTTTAGGTGTTATTTTTATGATGTGCGATCGGTATATTACTTATAAAATAGGAAAAGCTCGTCATTATGCTCATATGCGCAAATCAGAACAAGTTCACTTATATGTTAAAAATAGCGGTGTTGGTTCTTTACAAAAAGTAAGTTAATCCTGGTAAATGTTCTTCTGCTAAATATGCAAGAGTAGCTCCTCCTCCTGTTGAAAAATAGTTTGAATTTTCTTGCATAAATTTACCAAATCCTAGTTTTTTAAATGCTGTTAATGCGTCACCTCCAGCAACAAGAAGATTTTTTTTGTGATAAGTCAGCATATGCAATATTTCAGCAAGTTCTACCGTAGTTGTAGGATAATTAAGATTTGCGCAGGGTCCATTAAAAAATATGGTTTGGGCCTTGTTAATAAGAGAACCAATTTCTTTGACAGTTTTTGGCCCTATTGATATGCCTACTTGATTTTCTTTTTCTGAAAAATGCTGAATAATATAGGTTTCTTTTGAAGTTTCAAAACTACTGTGTGAAACTCTCCAATCAAGAGGAAGAATAATATTTGTTCTGTTTTTTTGAGCTTCGTTTAAGAGATTTTTAGCTAATGGAATGTATAATTCATCTAATAATGATTTTCCAGTTGAAAAGCCTTCTGCTTTTAAAAAAGTAAAAGCAATAGCTGGTAATAAGATTATCGTATCGGCTGTTTTTAAAAAGTGTTTAATAACTGGTAATTTTGTACTTATTTTACTTCCACCCATTATCATTAAAAATGGTTTTTTTATATTATTAATAAAATTATTAAGGTTATTGAGTTCATGTTCAATTAAAAAGCCAATTGTTCTATGGCAATCATCAAAAAGTTCAGGAAGCAGTGTCATCGATGTTTCTTGCCGATGTAGTGTTCCAAATGCGTCTTGTACAAAAAAATCTCCAAGTTGACCAAGTTTTTGAGCAAACAGCTTTGATGGTATTTTTTCTTCTTTAAAAAATCGTATATTTTCAAGGATAATGCAGGTATATGTTGCATTTTTTTGTAATTGTAATACATCTTTTGGTGTTGTTGCAAAGCAACTATTAAACCCTTGTTTTTTAAGCCATGGTAAAAAATGTTTGGTAGAAAAAGTATGATCTTTGTTTTGTGGATTTGACCAATGTGTTAAAAGCACAATCTTTCCACCTTTTGATTGAATTTTTTGTAAGGTTGGTAATGATGCAATAAGTTTATAATCATCAAAGTAATCGGTGTTGTTAGGTAATAACGTGCTATTCCAATCTACTCTTACAATAACCCATTTATTGGTAAGATTCCACGATGACAGTTTTGATTGAATCATAGAAAAGCTTTCTTATAAAAATCATGCAGACTACTTAGTTATCAAACCTTAAGACGGTAGTAATAGAAATACTTTGTGCAGTGCGAGCAGTCAAGAATGTTATAATAAAACTTATTAAGAGAGTAATAGAAAAGACTATGCATGCTATTGATATATCAAGATCTATTGGAAGGGTTGTTACATAATAGCAATCAGGTAAGGTGATAAAGGGATATATCTTTAAAAGGCATCCTACAATAAAAGCAGTTGCTATACCAAAAGTTGTCGCTATTAAAGTGATAATTAAACCTACATTAGTAAATAAAATGGTTATATGTTGTTTGGTCATTCCTAATGTCTGAAGAATTGCAATATCCCTTTTTTTATTGTTGATATAAACAAATAGTAGTGCAATTAAATTGGTACTTGCTATCAAAATTATGATGGTTAGTAGAATAAACATAACATGTTTTTCAAGTTCTGAGGCAGAAACTAATGCTGGATAAAGAGTTTTCCATGAATTTACTTTTGTTTTGAAATCTTTTTCAAGAATATTCATAAAAGTAGTGTCATTAATTCCCTTTTTTAATTTAATGCCAATCTCAGTTATGAGATCTTCATGAATTAATGTACGCATAAGGTGGTGTGAACCAACTAATAAATATTTATCATACTGGATAATACCTGTTTTCAAAAGACCTCCAATAGTAACAGTGCGAGATGTAAACTCTATATGTTGGGTATTAAATTCATCATCTTGAGTAAAGAGTAATGTAAGAGTATCGCCAACAGTAACATTAAGAAAATCTGCAAGCGTTGTTCCAATAATAACTTTATCATCCCTTAAAGCTTCTTGCAGCAATGTATGATTAACAATTTTTTCTTGCAAGGAAGAAATAGAAGTTTCTAAAAGTGGATCAACGGCTTTAAAGTAAATAGCAGATGTGCTATTTGATCCGTATGATTGAATAACAATTCGTTTATTGTGTTGCGGAGCACATGCTTCTATATATTGTGGGTATGAAGAAAGTAATTTTTTTTGTATAACATTAAAATCAAAAGAATTTTCTTCTGGTGCTTCTAAAATAATGTTTGGATAGATGCTTTGCATTTTTTCAGTAAGGGCTTTATCAAAGCCATTCATAATAAAAAGTTCAATAGTTAGACTAAATGTACTAATTGCTATTGCAAAAAAGCAGACCTTTGTAAGTGTACTGACGGTTGTATTATGGTATGATCCACGTATGTACCGCCATGCTAGATATTGCGCAATTTTTAGACTCATAGTATTACCTTTAGTAGAAGCATTGTGAGTGTACAGTATTATAATGAAAAGTATAAATTTTATAAAAAGGCACTAGTATGAAATATTTAAAAGAAGCAGTTTTGCTTGCTGGATTAGTAGGGCTTCCTGCATGTGATCGTGGAGTTATTAATTGGGCAGAAGATATTTTTGAGCAAAGCAAAACACACGATATTGATAAAAAATTAGTAAAAAAATATTTAAAATCTGTTCGTGTATATGATCAGTTTGATACTATTGCCATCTTTGATGTTTTATGGCTTTCTAATGATATTCGTGGAGTATATTCACATCTCCATACCACTATGTCTGGTATACATAAAGAAGCATCAACGGCATTTTTAAGAAGACAGTTTAAAGCAAATGAGCATTATCTCATTTTTTATATTTTAAGTACTGATGATATTGTTCTTAATGCCATACCCGCTCCATGGATGATTCACATAAAATTAGGGGAAAAAACGTATACTCCACTTGAAGTTAAATCACTTGAAATGAGCCCTGAGTATAAAACAATATTTGGATCATTACTTACTAATCATAAACGTCCTTATGAAGTTAAATTTGATCGTAAAGATCCTGATGGTAAAGATATTATGAACACTGATATTAAGACTATGACCTTTAGTATGAGTTCTCCAAGTCATTATGTTTCCTTAGACTTTTCTGTTGAAGGGCAAATAACCTATTTAATTCCAGAAAACAAGAATCAAAAGTCAGCAGAAAGCAAGTGATAAAATAATCTTTGTGCACATATTTAACAAAGAAAGGTGAAAAAATGATTGTTGCAATAGGTTCTGATCATCGAGGGTTTTTGCTTAAACAGGCTCTTATAAAACATTATAAAAATATACAATGGGTTGATGTAGGAACATATTCTAGTGAGCGTTGTGATTTTCCTGAATATGCACAAAAAGTTGTAGATGATATTTTAACAGAAAAAGTTAATCAAGGAATTCTTCTTTGTGGAAATGGTGTAGGAATGTCTATTGTAGCAAATAGATTTGAAAAAATTTATGCTGCACTTGCATGGAATATTAATGTTGCACGCCTTGCAAAAGAACATAACAATGCAAATATTCTTATACTTCCTGCTGATTTTGTTTCTTTTGAAACTGCCCGCGATATGGTTAAAGTATGGTCTGAATCAAAATATCTTGGTGGGCATTATCAAAATAGAATTGTACAAATTGATATTTTATAAAAAGCTTCTTATTTGTTGATTCCTATTTTTTGATAATAAATACTTTGTAGGTATGCAGTAATAAAATCGGTTAATACTTGAGTAAGGTCATCTTCAATTTCTTTAAGTGGAAGTACTACTTTTGTATGAATATTAATGACTTCGTCCATATCTGTTTTTCGTAACATTTGTAAAAACTGATCGAAATTAAATGATGGTTTATCAAGGGATGGAACAAAATCTTGTGCAAATTTGTCCATTTGATTACGCCAGTACCAATATGGATCATGTACAATTGCTTTAATTTTACCATGAATGGTATTGATAGCATCAATATAATTAATGCGTGTTGCGTTAATATTAGCATTGACTGATGAAGGATTTACAATATCATTAACGTTTGCATCAAATGTTTTTATATATTTTTCAATAATATTTTCACGGATATCTTTAATAAGCGCATAAGCCTGATTAAGATTTTTGCTGGAAACAGCTTGTTGTAAAGCATTAATTTTTTGTTCTTCTTCTGTTGTTAATTGATATTTACCATAAGTAGAAGCAGAAGCATGTACGTTTGTTATTAAAAAGCTTGTTAAAACTGATAAAATGATAGTTTTAGGTGTATTCATAATAAATCTCCATTTTTATGACCCTTATTGTGTACTAGCGTACGTGTAAAATATTTTCTAATGCAAGATTTCTGTTTTAAAGAGCTTAAAAAAAATAAGGGATACTTTTTGGGCATCCCTTATTTTTAACTTTAAAAATCATACAAATGCATTTTATGCAGCATCATGTACATACATTTTTGGTGTAAATAATTGTGCTTTTTTTAAAAGTTCTATTGATGTATCTCTTATTTCTTGAATATCTCCAATTTCAAGGATTTCTTCAGCAGATAATGAATCACACTTGATCAAAGCTTGAATAATATTTTGAAGGATCTCTTTGCGTAAAGAAAGTAAACTTAATACTTCTTGTTTACATTCTTCAACTAATTTGCAGCTTTGCCCTAATTTTTTTTCACGGTCATAGCGTGACATCTTATCAGGATTTAATCCTTCAAAGATAATTTCTTTTGCAAGATCAAAAGCTAATTTTAAATCGCTTTCATGATTAACAAAATCCATTCCTCCAATAACTTCTTGACCAATGTTTCCAGCTAAAGCAATTTTTATTTGTTTAATTTTTTCATTAACAGAAATCATATTAAGCGTGTCATCGGTGTAATAAGAAAAAATGCCACCAAAATCAACAGGTTCTCGTTGTTTTTTTTCTTCATCCTGCATCCAAAGACGCTGAGAAACATGCACTTCACCAACATCTTTTATAACCTGTTCAATAGTTACAGAGCATAATTTTTGATCAGGATTTATAACTAAAGAAGTAAGAGCTTTTGATGCAAAACGGGTTGCGATAATACGTTTTACTTTATCAGGAATTGGTTGATCATATTTTACAATTTGTTTAATAGCATCATTTACTGCTTGTGTTACATGTTTTTGTGCAATTGGTTCATGCAGTTCTTTTGCATAGGTTAAAATCTTATTAGCTACAACTTGCATTACTCCGTATGAACAACCTTCTGTCGAGCGTACAAGCATATCAAGATCAATATGTGCAGTATTCATAGCACGTTTTTTGAAATAATCTTCAAAATAGATTGTACGATCTTGACGTAGTGGAAAGGGAAAGTAAACCACTTCACCAAAGCGACCAGGTTGGCGCAATGCATAATCGATGTTTTCAGGTCTATTAGTTGCAGCAATTACAAAAACTGGACAACGTTCATCTGAAAGAATTGATTCATGAAGTACTTGTAAGCATTCAGCAAGTAACGTTGCATTAGAATCGCGTTGAGCTCTAAGATTATCAAATTCATCAATAAAGATAATGCATGGAGCGTGTTCGCGAGCACGAGCAACCCAATAAGAAACACCTGCTTGTTTGCCATTTTTATCTGTATCAAGAATATCATGAACACTTACTGTAAAGACACGTAACGCATCATTTTTGCTTTCTGATTTTAATGCACGTGCAATTTCGCCAGCAAGGCACTCAACTAAAAAGGTTTTACCTGTTTGTGGTGGACCTGCAAGAAGAAAACCACAAGGTATCTTAATACCAGCACGAGTATAACGTTCTTGGTGCACGATGTAGTCAATTAAAGGAGCAAAACGTTTTTTGATATGTTCACGGCCCAAAATATTATCAAAATTAGTATCTTTTTTCCCCTCGTAGTAATCTTTTTTAGATTTACGAGCTTCAAGAAAATCACGTATATCACTTAAAGTAGCAGCGCATTTTTTCTTAAGAAGTACTAAGTCATTATAAGCATATTCAGCAAACCATTTTGATACAGCTAAAGCACCAAATGCTTCTCCACCAATTACACACAGAGGTTCAATGTGATCTACAAATTTGGTTAAATATCCTTTGTCTTCATTTGGATAAATAGGATGATCACTTTTGGTTGTAATCAAAGCATTTTGTATGCTTTCACTAATCGCTGGATTATTGTCATGATTGTAGATTGTTGCAGTGTTAGGGATAGATGATGGATCAACATCAAGAGCGGTTTTTGCATCAATAAAGGCAACCGGAGCTGGCTTTACGTCAATAATTTCACCTGAACTTCCTCTTTCTACTGTAACAGATATTTGGTTTTGTTGGATTTCTCGTTTTGCAGTTCCTTGTCTTCCACCAATTTTGTTTTTAGCTTTTTTAAGAAAGTCTGTTATTTTGCGCGGTAAAAAGTTGTTTTCTATGCGTTGTTCAGGAAAAAGAAACAACGCCCATGCTGCCATAGCAGAATAAATAGTCAAACGTTCAGCAATTGGTCCAAGTCCATATTTATGCCAAAATGAAGTTACTGCTCTAGTTGCATGATTATACCATAATAGTGGAGCATTGACCGTAAGTTTTTCAAGCGCATTGAGCAATAATTGATTGGCAGTATAAAGATTAACAACAGTTTCCACAGTGACTATTTTATCTTTTTTAACAATATTAGCATGTTCTAATTGGGGGATAGTAGTTAATTTGTTTTGTAAAGCAACAGTTAAAATACGAGAAAATTCTTGTACTATACGACCCAATAAAACCAGTTGAAATTTATCAATATGAAGACTTGATTGTGAACGAAGATCTTGTAGTGATTGTTGTAACATTACTAATTGAGTACGAATAAGATCAGGATTTTTTACTTTTTTGAACAGTTTGTTTTGAAGTGCTTGTCCAATAGAGTTAAAAATAGAAAGTAATTGGTCCATATGGGTGTGAGCCATATCTTGAAAATCAATAATCATTTCTTTAGAAAAAATAAGTTGTGGCTGCTCTGATGCTTCAGTAGCTTTTTTTGTTTGATCGTCTGTTATTGTAGGGTTTGCAATTTCTTGAGATGTTTCTTCTTTATCTGAATTGATAACGTTCTGAGAGACAGGTTGAATCCCTGCTTTAAGTGAGAAAGTGGTGCTTACTATATTCAGAGTGAAAAATAGTAATGGAATAAGCTTAAATTTTTGTGTCATCTTATGACTCCATTTATTTTAATAGTTGTACAAATAACTATACTTATGATTTCTTTACTTTCCTTGTAGGACATAAAAGGTACTTTATGGCAATGCCTTTGTCAAAAGAGTTTTGGCACTTTTTTAAGATTCAGATCTTTTTTCTATGTACTTTTTGGTATACTGCCTTAAAACTTAAAATTGTGAAAAATAAGGTTATTTCATTAAGGAGTTGCGCTATGTTTCGCCTAAAATTTCAGAACTTCTTCTCTGTTGCGTTACTTATTGCAGCTGGAATAGGGGGGTTTTTGGGCGTTAAGCTGTTGGTGTGGTATGGTCTTTTAGGTCCCCATCAAGAAGCGATTTGCTTTGAAAAAGTAATAAAAAAGAAAAACATTGTCCCATTTTTGGTTCTTGGGTCTGGTCCTGCTTCATTAGCTGCTGCCTTATATGGTGCTCGATCAAAGGTTTATACGGTTGTGTTAAAGGGAAATCAGCCAGGAGGAGCCTTAACAGGAACTTCATATATTGAAAATTGGCCAGCTATCAGAAAAATTAGAGGTACTGATGTTGTGCAAGATTTTGAAACACAAGCTGCTCATTTTGGAGCAGTAATGGTTGGAGATGTTGCACAATCAGTAGATTTATCACAATGGCCTTTTAGAGTAATAACCGAAGAAGGGCTTGAACTTTATGCCATGTCTTTATTTATTGGAACAGGTGCAACTCCACGGCGATTGAATGTTCCTGGAGAATCAGAGTATTGGGGTAAAGGCGTTACTACCTGTGCTATTTGTGATGCGCCTTATCATAAAGGACATGAAGTAGTAGTTGTTGGTGGTGGTGATTCTGCTGTAGAAGAGGCTTTAGAGCTTTCTCCGTATGTTAGAAAAGTATTTGTACTTGTGCGTGGTGACAAGATGCGTGCATCTGCAGTTATGCAAGAAAAAATGCGTAATTGTTCTAATATCGAAGTAGTTTATCATGCAGCAGTTACTCATATTTATGGCGATAAAGATCATGTTGAGGGTATTGATGTACAAAATACTCAAACTAAAGAAATTAAACGTTGGAATACGATTAAAGGTGTTTTTTTAGCTATTGGACACTCACCTAATACTTCCTTATTTGATAAAGAGTTATTAAAAGTTGATAATGAAGGATACGTAAAACTTATAGAAAGAACTCAAGCAACATCTGTTGAAGGAGTATTTTGTGCTGGAGACGTTTCTGACCCTCGTTACAGACAAGCTGGAGTTGCAGCAGGAGATGGTATTAAGGGAGGATTAGATGCAGTTTGGTGGCTTATGGAACACGGATATAACCAAAAAATTGCTGATAAACTTGAACCTTATTTCTTTGACAAAAAAGAAGGTAAAAAGATTGAAATACAACAGTTTAACTCTTTATCTGATTATGATAGTTTTGCACAGCAACTTAAAACAGATTTAGTGGTGCTTGATTTTTATTCTCCTTATTGTCCATCATGTATGCATATGCTTCCTGCCGTTGAATGGGTTGCTTCAAAGCTTTCAGGATCAGTTACTTTTGCAAAAATTGATACATCTATTGCATTTGATCTTGTTAAGAAATTTGTTGTGCCCCAAATACCTTATTTAATTATTCTCAAGAATGGTAAAAAAATAGATTCAAGCTCACAAGAACTTGATAGGTCTGGTCTTTATGCATTTGTAAAAAAATATCTAGAATAAGTGCTTATTCAAGATAATTATTGCTTTTTATTTTAAGTAATTCTTAAACTATTTCCATAAAGCATAATACTAGTAGTATTTTTTGAGGAGCGAGGCAATGGTGGTAGATAGGCTTAAAAATCGATGGTTTTTAGTTGTAGTTGTAGGTTTTTTTTTAATTAATAAAGCTGTCAATTCTGTAGATGGGCTAGAAATAGGCTCTGCTATTGAAGAAGGGGTAGCAGAAGATATTGCTAAAACTTTTGCTGAAACTACCGAAGTTATGGAAGAAAGCCTTAGTAATGTTCGCGCTACTGAAGAAGCTGTAATGAGTAATGAAACAGCAAGTTTAGAGAATATCGTTTCTGGAAAAATTCCAACTACTCCAACTATAAGCTCAGAATTGCCAACAGTAACCCCTGCTGCAACCTCGGTAGTAAATACTGATATAATGGGATCGGTTTCTTCAGATGAATTTTTGAGCAAAAGTACACAATCTGTGCCATCACAAGATGCAGCAAATCAAGTTGCTTCTCAATCACCAAATCAAACAAAAGCTATTCATGAAAATAATGTTGCATCAACTACTAATCCAGAAAATAAAGTTCAATTTAAAACAGAAAAAGTACAAAAAACTGGAGATGCATTCTCAGCAAAAGTTTCTGCTCAAACAGCAGTTGATAATGCACAAAAATTAGTAAGCACATCGAAAGAAGCAGTTGAAGATGCTCAAGTTTTGGTAAATAATAAACAAGTAGAGATTATAGCTTTGCAAAGACAGTATGATATTGAGGCAGGTTTAGGCCATGATGTTACATCTATAAAGTCTGATCTTGATAAAGCACAATCAGAAATTGTTCAAGCTAAAACACAATTAGACCAAGCAAAAGAAGCACTTAATAATGCTAAAAGTAATCTTACCGGTGTTCAAAGAAATCTTGATATAGCAAAAACAGAACTTAAAAATAGTTTTACAGATGATAGTTCAGGTATAGATAACTTAAAAAAGGTAAGAGCTGAATTTAAAGAACAATTAAAGACGGCGCAAGATGATCTTGTACGAAAGCAAAATGATTTTGAAGAATTTAAAAAAACAGAACCTGTAGATCCTGGTCAAAACGCTTCAGAGGAAGAAAAACAGGCTTATTCTGAATCAAAACAACAGTTTGATAGCGATTTTGAAAAAAGACAAAATGACATTAAGACTGTTCAAAAAAAGGTAAAAGATTTTACAGATCAGTATAACGCTGCAAATAAAGAAGTGTGGTCTCAAAGAGGGAAGTATTGGAAAAATACTTCACTTGATTATGGTTGGAAGGGTCTAAAGTTTTTAGGTGAACAGATAATAATGAGTGTTGCTTTTTCTATTGCTCCTGAAATTTTTCAATACATTACTCAAAAAGAACAAAACGAAGCTCTTTATAAAGATATAACATCACAAAAAACTTTTGCAGGTATAAAAATGCAAATACCTTCTGGATTAGTACCAAGCGGTAATCCAAGTGGTGGTGTATTTGTTTATTATGATGTTCAACCAGAAATGGGACAAAATGCTACATCAGCATACTTGCGTTCAGAAGACCGCCATTGGTTTGTGTCTTGTAATCCAACAGGTTATGAAAATCCCGGAAAATATTATATAGGGGCCGCTGAATTTCCTGAAATGATGTTAGATCTTTCAACCGGATTAATTTTTGATGCATCGGGTTCAATTGTTGCACCTTATTATCATTCTAATACCCCATTTACTTTCCCTGTTTCAGTTGCTTTAGACGATCAAACAAGTAACCCTAGTTGGATTTCTGGTGCAGATAAATCAATAGAAAAAGTTGTAAATAGTTTGCAAGGTGATGTATCTGGAAACAGTTCAGATACATCTTATGCACAGATCGATATTGTTAATAGTATTGCAAATATGGTTACTTCTAAGCTTGGAAAAAAAGCTTATAATGCTGATGCATCTTATTTATTTACTAGTACTGGTGGAGTGTTGCCTCCAATTTTAAATCCTTTACTTATGTCGTATGGAAAAGCATCAAAAATTGATGCTTTTGGAACGCCTTTTATTCCTGCTTCAGGTTCTAATAAAGCGCAGTCTGCTCAACCATTAATGGTGCAAGAGTATGCAGGGATTGGAGAATTATCACAAATTTTTGGCGTTAAATATTTTGAATTGTTTGGTGTGAAAGTTAGTGATAATGGACAAAAAATAATAACTGCTTTGCAAAATGCAAAAGTTCCAGCAAATATTAAAGATATTACTATTAACCCTGTTAGTCAGAATTTATTATTAACTGATCCAGCATTAAATCATGCGATAGCTGATGCTGGTGCTGCAAATAGTCTTACTGTTGGTTTTGATCCTCAAGAGCATATTTTAGCACACGGACTTCCGATTTATCAAACTGATAGTACACCAACGGCTCAATTTTTAAGAAATTTTGTAACAACAACTTCAAGTGTTTCTTTAGCAGATTATGTACATGATGTAGTAATGGCTCTTGATGGTAGCGGTTATCCAACTTTAGCACTTATTCCTTCAGTTAATTCTTTAACAGGTCGAGTTGAGTTGGTTACAAATCCTTCTGTGCGATACATAACTAGTTTAATTTCAGGAGTAACATATCAGCCTAATAATGGTTATAATCCTATTGAAGAAGCTTCTCCAAATAAGATGGCACTTTCGGCTGAAAATATTATTAAAGGGTGTTCTGCTCAAATTAAACAGCAAATAGCTCAAATGAGAATACTATATAATAATGCAGTGATTGGTGGTCCTTTTGTTTTAAGCCATGGTCTTTATGCGTATCGTGTTTCATTAAGTTCTATGATGCAAAGTAAATATGACGGTATTACTGATCAAACTGCCACTGAGCAAACATTAAGTCAGATTGCTCAAGGAGGTATTAAGCAACCAAGTGGTACCTATACTCTTACTGATAAATTAGCAAAACAAGCAGATGCTTTTGTCTATGCTATACCTAATGCACTCGATGGACTTGATGCTCAAGGTAAAGTGATTAAAATTCCTGATTATGTGATTCCAGTTACTATTGATACAAAAAATATAGGAAATTATTTAATGGTTCCTCTTGGATCGCAAGCACTTTCTTCTTCTGGAGCTATTGTTGCATATCCAAGCACCCAAGTGCAAGCACTTATAAGTTTGGTGACGTCAAAATTTTATACAGCGGATTATATATCAAGTACTGCTTTAGTAAAATTAGGAGATTCTAATTCTGCTGTATCAACAACACTGGGTACCGAATTTATGGAAACAGAAGTGAATCCTGTAAATTTTGATGCACAAGGCAATCCACTTTCTACACAAAAAGTTTTTATTCCTTCTCTATATTTTATGAATATTCAAGCATTTTCTTATTGTGATGGGTTATTCCCATTAGTGAATCAAAATAGTACGTCAGTTATTGGTGCTGACTTTATTTCTGGTGGTTTATGTAATTCTGCAACTGCATTAGAAATGCCTTTAACTGCTTTCCTTCCTGAAATGTTTACTGGTCTTATCCCTGGTAGTGGTAAAATAAATAGCTTAAATTCTTCAGGGCTTACTGCAACTACAGTAGGTGATTATGCAGTAAAGGCTTCGACTGATAGTTCTTTTACTGCTGGACTTTTATCTGTTGAAACAGGAGATTTGCCAAGTATTTATCAAGTGCATCAATCATGGATTTCATATATGCGTGCTCATAATGATGCAATTACTCGTATTAATACTGCGCCTGTACTTATTTGTAACAATAATGGTTTTTCTGATTGGGCGCTTGTTGCAACTGGTCCAGCAGATGTTAAAAATGGTAATTTCTTTTATTACACCAATAAATCTGAAGCTCCAGGATTATGGGTTGTTGCAAAATACAATGGGACATCAAATCAAGTTGCAGGTACCTCTGTTTCGATTGCTAATTTTTCATCTATTGGTGCTAACGCTGTTGATTTGGGTTCTTCTGCTAATGCACTTATTAATGTGGGGACAGGCGAAGTTCTTGTTAAAATAACAGACGCAACAACAGGTCGTTCAACTATGTCACCTTTAATGCGCTATTCTGTAGGGGCTACCCCTGTGTCCCTTGGTAGAATTATTTTAAATCCTCAAGATATAGTAACATCTGCAGGCAAAACAGCTCTTCCTGCTTTACAAACATTAATAAAAAGTATGCAAGGGAATAATAGTACAGATGGTACCATTATGGGGCCATATAAATATGGTTCATATACTTTAACTATTGATCGTCAATCATATAATGATGGTAATTATATTTATACTGCAAAAGATGCAAATGGTGTTGTTAAAGATTACCTTATCACGTTTGATGTAGACGATGTTAATCATTACAATAAACCATTTAGTCCTACTTATCAGCAATTTGATCCTACACAAGAGATGATTAGTATGGTTAATGGAAATGGGTATACTGCAAATGGTGTAGTAACTAATTATGGTGTTGTAGATAATCGTTTAACAGGTCTTTCGATAGATCCATCAAAAGCTTATGAGTATTTTGAAGGTATTGTGCAGGGTATAAGTGGTATTTCTATTAATCAAACTTTAAGTGCGGCTATTCAGCAACTTGCAATTTCCGTTAATGAGACATTTATTGATCAAACAAAAGTAGTTGATGATAGTACTTATCCAACAGATTCAGCGCTCGCTTTAGTTCAGGCGACACCTTTAGATGTTGCAACACTTAATCAGCAGGTGCCTTTAGTAGGTACTGATAATCAGTTAATTGAGTATCAAGGTAAATTTTATCTTCGCAGCGCTCTACCAATAGATACTTCAACTGCTACACCTTTGTATATGTATTATCAATTTAATGTGGCGCCACTTGTTTCTGATACCAAAAATATTCTTACTATGCCAACTGGTGTTTTTTATGATCAAACAGGTAAAGCAACATCCGTATTAATGGGTTCAAGTGCACTTAAACTAATGGAACAATACGGGCTTTCTATTAATCCTACAACAAATGCTTTAACGCAAGGGCTACCAGTAGAACATCATTCACTACCAATGACATCTGTTGATACTTCTCTTGGTGGTGGTAAAGAAGGATATTTAATGCGTCTTATGCCTGGAACAACTAAGGTAACAACTCCTACAGCAAATTATTACTTTTATAAAAATATTTTCCATGCAGGGGCATCAGTAAGTCAGTTGCAGTCATATCAAAATAGTCAATCTGGTAATGATCCTTATGCTCCATATGATCTTTTATTACAGGTTAATCCTGTTTCTTCATCTACGCCAGGTTATTATGCAAGTTTATTAACAGGAATTACGTATGGTATTGATGGAAAGCAATTATATGAAAATAATCAACTTTATTTCCAGAATGTTAATGGCACACCATCTTCAAATTTACCGTTAGTAGTTTGGGGTGATGATATTTTTTCAACCCGTGCATTAGTAGGAACAAGTACCAATAGCTCTGCCATGAATTCAGGTAGTGTTGAATTTAATACGTATGAAATTGATAGGTTTGGTCTTGCATATGAATATGTTGATAGTACAACAAAAACTGTATATACCTTTACTTATCAAGATCCAACATACTATTTACGTACGTCAAATCCATCATATACATTAATGTCCCATCTTCCAACTGCAACAAAAAATCCTGATGGTACCTATAATCCTGCTCCGACAGGTGCTGTATATAAAGTTGATGCAAAAACAAATACTATTATGAAAACATATAATAGCACTGTCCCGTCAGGACCCTATAGTTTTTATATACAAAAAGCAATTAAAGATAATATGGTGATTGCATTGACTGACGCTGATACGGCAAAAGATATAGGATTAGTATTTAAAGTAACTAATGAAGCACAGCCAACTGTTATTACTTCATATGGAACACCTCTTGCTAACGGTACCCTTACAGATAATAATATTTTAGTTGATGCAACTACATTTGATGTTACTTTTTCTTCATCTGATTTAAATGGATTGATAGCAACTAATATGGATTTAGCAAAAAAAGCAAATCCTATAACTGGTGTAGTATATAAAGCTAATTATGCAGCACCTCTTTCTCAAAAGAAGATGGCTACTTATCCTGCAAATGGTCTTCCACTTGCTCCTGTTGCTCCAGCAACTACAGTAAGTGCTGCTGATATAGAAAATTTTGCATCTCAAAATATGGTAAATGCTTTACAAGCACCAGAAAATGCAGGATTAAAGCCTTCACGTAAATTGATGAATATGTCTAGTGTTATTGGGGCGTATGATCAAACAATACAACAATTTTTACTAGCTCAAAATCAAACAACAGGGGTATATAGCCTTTATCAGCCTTCAGCGACTAATGGCGGTACTGCACTTGCTACATATGGTATAATGCCTTCATCAGTTTGGAAATCATATGTACTTGATTTTGTAGGAACAAGAACAGCAGGAACTACTTCTGTCCCAGCACGAGATAATACTTTTGATTCGGTGATTTTATTACAAAACGTTAAGACAGGAAATATTGATAATGTTGTTTGTATGGGATCACTATTTAGTGCTCAATCAGTCGGTTCTTCTACGTATGCCAATGTATCTGATAATTCTCAATCTTTAACACTTTCATTTAAAGATTATTCAGCATTATTGGGAATTACTCCTGCAACAAAAGATCCACAAGGAAATTTATTGTGGCCAGCTGATGCACCTGCTCTTGCTAAGAATAATCCACAATACATTAGTATTACAATGCCTGATTATTATGGCGGTACTGGTCAAACAAGTGAATATATTTATCAATGGGTATATCCGGCAGCTGATGTTAATGCTATACCAAATCTTCTTAATACCTTAAAAATTACCATGGTCGGTTCTTCTTCTGGTGTTGCAGTTCCTGTAATGGGTTTAAATACAGCAAATCTAAAACCAGTTGCAGTAGCTCCTGCTGATGGTGGGTATGCATCTGCTTTAACGTCATTAACTACTGCCTATAACAGCGCAATAGCATTAGCTATTGGTGCACAAACAAATGTGACCAATACGGCGACAAGCGTTCAATCAGATGCTACATCTACGCATTATATTATTCCTGTTCCTACTACCGGTCAATGTCCAGATGGATATGAATCTTTTATAAATCAAACCAATAATAAAGCATACTGTCGAATTGCAAATCCTCTTGTAACAGCGCAAGATACTAGTTCTGCTAATGCGCCGTTGTTGGCATCTTCTTTATTAAATACACAAAAAACTTCAACAACTCAAACCTTAACGCAAACAGAAGCAGGAGCAAAAGGGTTAATTGCAGATCTTCAAAAAGCAATTGCTGCAGGCGGTTCTGTGCCGACACTTCTTTCTACACGTACTACTAATAGGTCAACTGCACTTAAGAATTTGTACTATCAGGTAGTATCGATGATTGATCCTTCTGGTAATACTATTCAAGGAGTTCGCTTATATTATAAAGTAGATTCTACTGCTATGAGTGTACTTTCTGGAAACAATATAGCTATTGGTAATTATGTTCAATATCCTATTGGAACGGAAAAAGTTGGTTATATTTATAATGGTAAGGATGCTCAAGGCAATTTGATTGATGCTACTTTGCAAGACGGTGCTCCAACAGGTTACACGTTATCTTCAGCTGATATGGCAGCATTGCAAGGATTACTAGGTAAAATGGTAGATCCAACAGTTTTTCAGGCAACTACAGATGTTCTTTCTAAAAATGCTGTTCTTACTTTGACTGCTGGTTCAAAAACATTAAATAATTATCTTTATTTTGGAGATTTACTTCCATAACTTTTTAAAAGAAAATTATAAAGGAGAGTAGTAAAGGCGCGATTAATCGCGCCTTTTTACTTATGTTTTGGTTTGTGTTAATGTTCAGAATGAATACAAATATATACCAAAGCATAAAGGTAAAAAGTATGATGAAATGTACAGTTACCAGTAAAGTGGTAATGGATCAAAAAGCAGGAGCATTGCTTTTTTTTGTAAAAGAAGGCTTTAAGTTTGATAAAGAACTGACCTCTTTAGCAAAAACATATTTCCCTCCATTAAAAGAACATATGCAAAATGCAAAGTTTGAAGGAAAATATGGACAACGTTTAGTTATTCAGGGCATTAATGGCGATAAGGTTCAATATCTCTTTTTTGTTGGTCTTGGTCTTGGTAAAAAAGATAAATTTGCTCTTACATTTGGGCCTCAAGAGTTGGTGCGCAGAGTTACAGCACATGCTGTAAGAATGGCTGAAAATGCAAAACTTACTTCTATGGCTTTAGAGCTTCCTGAAGCAGCTTTTTTTGGAATTACTATACAAGAAGTTGCTGAATCATGTACCGTTGGAGCTTTGCTTGCTTCGTATAGTTTTAATCAATTTATTACCAATAAAGATGAACACGCTGTTCTTCTTGAAGAGTTAATAATAAGTGTTGATGCAAAAAATAGTAAAGAATGCAAAACAGGCATTGAATCTGGTGAATTAATTGGACACGCTCTTAATAGAGCTCGTCATTGGATTGATCTTCCAGCAAATAAAATGACACCTCATACTATGGTAAAAAATGCGCAAGAGATTGCAAAAAAACATGATCTTAAAATTACTGTTTTTGATGAAAAAAAAGTTGAAGAACTTGGCATGGGTGGTTTAAAAGCAGTTGGTATGGGTTCACAGCATGATCCACATTTAATTATTTTGGAATATAAATGTGGTAAAAAAAATGCACCTACATTAGCACTTGTTGGCAAAGGTATCACTTTTGATTCAGGCGGACTTAATTTAAAACCAACCGGCTATATAGAAACCATGAAAGAAGATATGGCCGGAGCAGCTTCTGTAATTAATGCAATAGCTGTACTTTCTGAAATGCAAGTTCCTGTTAACGTTATTGCAACTGCTGCTATGGCAGAAAATATGGTGAGTGGTCATGCAAATCATCCAGGCGATATTATCACTTTTTATAATGGAAAAACTGCTGTTGTAGGCAATACTGATGCTGAAGGCCGCTTAGTTCTTGCTGATGCACTTGCCTATACAACTAAACATTATAATCCAGATGCGATTATTGATGTTGCTACATTAACTGGAGCAGTTTCTCATGCGGTCGGGCCTTTTTTTAATGGTATGCTTACCCAAGATGATAAGTTAGCTTTAAGGGTTGAAGCTGCTGCAAAAACATCAGGTGATGCAGTATGGCGTTTGCCTCTTATTGATGAATATAAAGTTATGGTCAAATCTGATGTTGCTGATCTTTGTAACGATGGAAAAACAAAATACTTTGCAGGGCCAACTAATGGTGCATGTTTTTTAAGTAATTTTGTAGGCGAAACACCATGGGTACATATTGATATGGCATCAACTGCTTTTGATGTACCTGATGTTCCGTATGTTCGTACGGGTGCTACTGGATCATCAATAAGATTACTTATTGATTTTGTAAGACAGTGGAAATAAATAAGACCTATATATAAATATTTAAAGGGGTCTTTAAGGACCCCTTTTTTATTAAGAACTATATTCGTGATTATGTGCTAAGTTGCTTATTATTCCTATCATAATTAAAGAACTTATAAGAGAAGAGCTTCCAAAACTAATGAATGGTAATCCTATTCCTTTAGTTGGTAATAATCCAGTTACAACAGAAAAATTTGTTAAAGCTTGTAAAGTTAAAAGCAAAGTAAATCCTAGCGTTGTATAGGTGTATAAAGGTTTTTTAAGTTGCCAGGCTATTTTGCATCCTAAATAAAGAAAAAATATATACAGAAAAATAATGCACAAAGATCCGATAAAACCTATTTCTTCAGCGATTATAGAAAATATAAAATCAGTGTGTTGCATGGGTAAATAAAAAAATTTTTGTTTTGAATGACCTATTCCAGTACCAAACCAACTACCTGAACCTATAGCAATTAGTGATTGGATAATTTGAAATCCTGCACCTTGAGGATCTGACCAAGGATCTAAAAAAATTAATATACGTTTAAGACGATAAGGGTATTTTACTATCAAAAAAATAAGAGCTGGAATTAATGCTGCTCCAGTATACAGTAAATATTTTAATGGAAAATCTGCGATAAATAATAACAAAAATGATGCACAAATAAGAGTTACGGTCATTCCAAAATCAGGCTGCATTAATAAGACTCCACCAATAAATCCTATAATTATAAGAAAGGGAAGATACGAACCGGTAAATGTTATTACTTGTACTTCTTTTTTTGCAAGAAAATGAGCGACGTATAGAATGACCGCAATTTTAAGAAGTTCGCTTGGCTGAAATATCAGTGGCCCTATTTTTAACCATCTGCTTGAACCATAAATTTTAATTCCTAATCGAGGAATAAGCGTTAATGCTGTTAAAAACCATGAACTGAGAAAAATAAAACCTACTTTAGAAAAAATAAATTTTAAAGGAATAGTTCGAGCAATAAAAAAAGCTATGATGCCTAAAGATAGTCCTATTAGTTGTTTTTTTAGATAATAATGAGAAGATCCAAAGTTTTCTAATGCAAAAACAGAGCTGGAAGAGTAAATAAAAATAAGTCCAATAGATATAAGCGTTGCAACTAAGCCTAAAAAAATATTGGTATCGCGTACAATCTTTGATTCTATTTTATACATAAAGACCATTTCTAATGATCAGGTGTGGTTTTAGTTTTTAAGATTTTGTACCAATTTTTTAAAGTAAGCGCCTCTTTCTTGGTAATTCTTAAAAAGATCAAAACTTGATCCTGATGGTGAAAAAAGTACTACATCATTATTCTTCATACTTTGTATACAACTTGTAAAAGCTGATTCAAGTGTTTTATGTGAGGTTGTTGTAATTCCTGATTCTAAGCACCATGCAGAAAGTATATGAGCTTCTTTTCCAAAACAGATAACTTTTTTAATGTTACAAGAAAGACTGTTGATAAGTGGTTTTCTATCTACACCTTTAGAAAGACCACCCAAAAAAAGAATTACTGAATCATCAGAAAAGCGTTTTAATGCTTCTTGAGTAGATTCTAATAGGGTAGATTTTGAATCATTATAAAAACGAACACCTTTATAATTTCTGACAAATTCAACGCGGTGTTCCGGTAGCTTGATTGAATGGGCATATTTAATAATATCTTCAGTAGGTAATTTAAGATGGTCAATAATAGAAAGTACCATACGCCAGTTTTGTGCAACGCTGATGTCTGATAATTCTTTTGTTATGTCTTGAAAAGAATCATTTCCAATCCATGTTGTTTTTTGTTTTTCAATAAAGGACCAGAATGGCTCCATGTATTCCATCGGAATAAAAGCATGGCATTCTTCTGTTTGATGTTTTAATAATCTACCTTTTGCATCTAGGTAATTTTCTATCGTTTTGTGGCGGTCAAGGTGGTTTGGAATAAAATTAGTTATAGCAGCAATTTTTGGGGAAAAGGCTTTAATATTTTCAAGTTGAAAGCTAGAAAGTTCCATAACTATGTAATCGTATTTTTCGATGGTAGAAATGGTATCAAACATAGCAGTGCCAATATTTCCAATTGCTATAGCTTTTTTGCCAAGCGCGTTTAAAAGGCCTGTAAGTAAAGTGACAGTTGAAGTTTTTCCTGCAGATCCGGTGATTGCGATAATAAAAGTATTTTTAGGTATGTACTGATAAAATAGATCAAGTTCCGTGATAAATTTATCTTGAAATTCTGTGTAAGGAGTAATATCAACACCAGGGCTTGCAATTATGTAATCATTAAATTCAAGAAATTGTTGTATGTATGCATAATCGACTATTTGAACATGGTTATTCTTTAAAAGAGTTATTTCATCTTTTTCTAAAGCTCGTTGTTCAAGTACAGAAAGTTTACAGCTTTTTTGGGCAAGAAAATGCATAATACTTTTTCCTACAACACCAAAGCCCCATATACCTACTTTGGTGGAAGATGTTAGGATGGGATTAATTTTGACCATAATGATCCTTGCCTTCTTGGTTGTTAAATGACCAAAAAGGAGTATACTGCAGACTAGATTATCAGTGAAGGTTATATCCCAAAAATCAGTTAAATTTTAAAGGTTGTACATGGAAGATAAAGTAATTGAAAATGGTGGTCAGACAGTAAGTTATAAAGATACTCTTAATTTACCGCGTACTGATTTTCCTATTCGTGCGCAATCTTCTGTGGATGATCCTAAAATTTTGGCTCGCTGGGCACAAGAAAAGTTATATGAAAAGGCGTATAAACTTCATCAAGGTGCTCAAAAATATGTTCTTCATGATGGACCGCCGTATGCAAACGGTAATATTCATTTGGGGACTGCCTATAATAAGATTTTAAAAGATTTGGTTTCTAAGTCTCAGCGTATGATGGGAAAGCATGTGCCGGTAACACCAGGATGGGATTGCCATGGGTTACCTATTGAATTTAAAGTAACTTCAGAAAATCCTGGCCTTGATCCTATAACACTTAAAAAAAAGTGTCGCGAATTTGCGCGTAATTGGGTAAATGTGCAAAAGGAACAGTTTAAGCAGCTTGGTGTTATTATGGATTGGGATAATCCTTATCTTACCATGAATAGCACTTATGAAGCAGACACTGTTCGTGCTTTTGGTAAGTTTGTAGAAGCTGGTTACATTGAACGTAAAAATAAAACAGTACCATGGTGTGCATCATGTAAAACAGTTTTAGCAATTGCAGAAATAGAAAAGTATGATCGCAAAGATCCCTCAATTTATGTTCTTTTTACTTTTAAACCTGAAGTAATACAACAAGTTTTTAATAAAGAAGTAAATGTTCCTGCAGGATTATTGGTATGGACTACAACCCCATGGACATTGCCTCTTAATAGAGCGGTGACTTTAAAACCAGAAGCAGAGTATGAACTTCTTGATGCAGGGGCACAATTACTTATAGTGGGAAAAGCACTTTCTGATAAAGTGTGCACAAAATTAGGTATAGAAAAAAAGGTAATGGCAACATGCACAGCTGAAAATTTAAAAGGATTACAAGTTGCTCATCCTTTTATTAAAAATGTTACTGTGCCAGTCATTACTGATCAGTTTGTAGAGTTATCAGAAGGGACAGCAGCAGTACATACGGCTCCTGGATGTGGACCTGAAGATTATGAAGTAGGCCTTAAAAATAAATTAGAAATTTTTTCTCCTATTACTCAAGATGGTAAATATGCATGTGGCATTCAACCTGAAGAACTTGAAGGTGTTGATGTAACAAAAGCACATGGATGGGTTATTACTCAATTACAAGAAGCTGGAACTTTAATACATAAAGAAAGTGTTACACACGCATATCCTCATTGTTGGCGTTGTAGAAATGGACTGATTTTTAGAGCGACCAAGCAGTGGTTTTGTGATCTTTCACATGAAGGTCTTCGTGATCAGGCGTTGAACTTTATTGAACAAACTAATTTTGTTCCTGAGCGTACCAAGAATCATCTAAAAGCATCAGTTGGTGGACGCCTTGAATGGTGCCTTTCTCGGCAACGTGTTTGGGGTACGCCTATTATTGCATTGATTTGCAATGACTGTGATTATGGATGGGTTCCTGTTGAACGTTTTGATGCGATTACTAAAAATATAGAAACAAACGGTATGGAATATTGGGATACGGCAACAGTTGAAGATATTGTTGGCAAAAATAGTACGTGTCCACAATGTTCATCTGCTCAACTTATAAAAGAACAAGCTATTCTTGATGTATGGTTCGATTCAGGTGTAAGTCACTTTGCGGTACTTAAACAAAATTCAGCACTTTCTTATCCAGCAGATATGTATATAGAGGGTATCGATCAGCATCGTGGGTGGTTTCAGAGTTCGCTTTTAACCAGCGTGGTTCTTGAAGGAAAACCGTTTACCAAAAATATTGCAACACATGGGTATACGGTTGATGAAAAAGGGAGAAAGATGTCAAAATCTTTAGGCAACGTTGTTTTACCCGAAGATATGATCAAAAAAATGGGCTCAGACGGCTTAAGGTTGTGGTGTTCAAGTATTGATATAGAAAGTGACGTGGTAGTTTCTGAAACATTACTTTTAAACATTCAAGAAGTATTTAGAAAAATTAGAAATACATGTAGGTTCTTAGTTTCGAATTTGTATGATTTTGATCTTAAAAAAGATGCGCTTAAGCTTAATGAATTACGTGCGCTTGATCAGTATGCTATTATGGTCTTAAATAAGTTTAATACTGAAGTTCAACAAGCTTATAATCGTTATGATTTTACCGCTGTGTATCATCTTTTCACTGATTACTGCACTGTAGAATTAAGTGCTTTTTATCTGGATATTGTAAAAGATCGGTTGTATACTGATCAAGCTGATGGATATGCAAGAAGATCAGCTCAGACAGCATGTTGGCTTATTTTAGATACTTTAACTAAGCTTATGGCGCCTATTTTATCGTTTACTGCAGAGCAGTTATCTGACTGTTATCAAAATGATAAAACTGAGTCTATTCATTTGCAAACGTTTCCGTTAGTAAATTCATTAATAATGAAGACTATAAAAGAAGAGCAGTGGCAAGCCTTACGTAAGTTCCGTTCGATAGTATTAAAGGCTATTGAAAAGCTTCGTAAAGAAGGAACGATTAAACATTCGCTTGAAGCTAAGGTAACGATAAAAATGAACACCGCGCATGAATCTGCTCAATCTATAATGCAACTTTTTACTGAAGTTGAAAAATACGGACAGACCAAAGAACAATTTTTAAAAGAATATTTTATAGTATCACAGTGTCTTGTTGACGAAGTTGAAGACACTCAGGACTATGAAGATGAAGATATTCTTGATGAAGAAGGCTATTCAGAATTTTCTGACTGTTTTACTGTTGATTCAGGACTTTTGGTTAAAGCTGGGCATGCTGATGGTATTAAATGCCCCCGTTGTTGGCAATGGGAAGTTACTGATCATCAACATGGTCTTTGTACACGTTGCCAAAGTGTGGTTTCACAAAAATAAGAATTATTGACCCTCTTCTTTATTGATTTTATATGAAATATAAAAAGCCCACCTTAGTTGTGGGCTTTTTATTATGCATGAACCACGCTGAGACTGCAGCAAAAGCGCGTTAGCAACTTAATTTGTCTTCAATAAAGTTCATCATAGAATGAAAGTGTTTAATATTGTCTTTTAAATTAGACGTCTTTTTGGTGCGATGATGCAAATTTTTAAGTGCTGGAAAGTTATCATTAACTGCTAATAAATCTTTCATTTTTTGTTTTGATATGTTGAATTTTTGAAAGTCATTTTCTTTATCAAGCAGCGCAGTCCATTTACCAATCTCTTTTTTAGCTTTATCAAGTCTAAAATTTAATTCACGCAATGTTGATGTCAGGTCGCCTTCTGAAGATTCTTTTTTGTAATTATCAACAAAGCTAATGACTCTTTCAAACTTTGGAGCAAGAAACTCTTCTACCCCTGTTAAATAATGAGGAATTATTTTTTCTAATTCAGGAATGGTTTGAGCTTCTTTAGAAATTGCTTTTTTGGCTTCTTTTTTTGATTTGTCTGAAGGTGTACCAATTGTTTTCACTTTGTCATTGTTTGCAAGAATTTGATTTTTGAGTTCAGGCTGTTTTGGAAGCGCGCCTTTTAATAGATTAGAATCAGTTCCTGTCATTGATGCATAGTAATCATAAGAGTAGGGTGGTTGTACCGAATGAGAACGACCAGTGTTTGTTGGAGTTAGATCAATGCGTTTGGTAAAGTCTTTTGCTTTTTGTGCCTTTTCTTCTTCCTCTTTTTTAATTTTAAGCGCTTCAGGTTCATATTTCTTGATTACTTTTTCAAGTTCAGTAATGAGACTGTCTTCAGTAAAGGTTTTTTTAAGTGCTTTATAAATATCATCAAAGCTATCAAAAGCTTTTTTAAGATGTTTTTTGTACTCTTTACGGTCTTTTGAATTTTGTTTTTCTAAAGAAATTTGATTAGGTATGGTAAATATATTATTAAGATCAATTAATTTTTTAGTCAGATTTTGAATTTTATTTCTTAATGGTTCAAATTCATTATCAAGAATATGTTTAATAACTCGTTCATGATTTATAACTTCAAGATAATAAAGAAATGTATTTAAATCTTTATCAAGCGCAGATATTTTTTGGGTAATCTCTTCTTCAGTAGCTGCCTTTTTTCTTATAGCGTGTACTACTTCAACCAGTTGTGTAAGAATTTTTGCAATTTCTTTTTCTAATTCAACCTTATTTTTATCATCAGGATTTTTATCTTTTTCTTTTTTATCAGTTGATAGAGCTGGTTTTTTTTCGATAGGTTTTGGTTCAAATGGTTGCATTGGAGCCATGGCACCTTGTTTTCCTTGTTCTTTTGCATATTCTTCAAGTTGTCTACCTATTTCTTCAAGTTCTTTTTTTTCTTCAGGAGTTAAACTTTCTAAAAATTTCATAGCTTCTGCTATTTCTTCTTCTGTAGGAGGGGGAAGTAAAAAATCACCACCTCCAAATTGAGAAAAATCAAGTTGAGGAAGTTCGGCTATAAGAAATCCTGTTGTATAGGTTATTAATGCTATTAAAAGATAAAGTGTTTTTTTCATAAAGGTATTCCTTTTTTTTATACTTTATTTAAAAGTACTAGAAATATTTATTTTTTTTAAGAGATCTTTATATCATGCTTGTTTTTTTTAAAATCAGCTTGTACCATTGTGATGAAGTTTTACATCTTATGAATAATAAAAGGAATCTTTTATGAAAATTTTTTGGTTAGATGAAGAAGAAGACGATTCAGCTTGTGATGATGAGTGTGAAGATGATTTTGACGACTTCTATGACGATGAAGATGAGGAGGATTATTAATCATCTTATCAGATTCTAACAAAGTGGGGCTTCTTGCCCCTTATTTTTTATATATAGCGTCCTTTTCTGTTTTTTTATTATCTCTTTTTACTCCTTTATGGATTACAACCTTTTTATGGTTAGTTCCTCTTTTTTTAAATAGTAAACATGTAAAAAATTCTGCTCTATTAGGGTTTTTTTGGGGTTTTTGTTTTTATTTAATTCATTCTTTAACGCTTTTTTTGTTGATCATTCAAGAAGGTATTATACAATTTTTATGGCTACCCTTTATTTTTATAATATACATGTCCTTATGGAGCTCGGGGTGGTTTTATTTTTTAGGTAAAATATCTTTTATTAAAAATTTTTCCTTTAGTAGTGCATTACAAGTTTTTGTAACATTTGGGTACTTTTATAGTGTAGATCAATTTGTTTTACGTCTATTGGGTGTATGGGAAGGGTATCCTTTAGTTTTTCCACTTATTGGGTGTGCTGAAAAAATAGAATTATTATTTATGATTCCTTATATAGGAAAATGGGGATTACTAATTTGTATTATTACAATGCAATATGCAATCGCCGCATTAATAAATATTTATTATAATAATGAGTGTTACTCTAAACAAAAATTATACGGTCTTATTTTTATAACTAGTGTAAGTGTGGCACCATTTTTGAGCGGATTTATTTTTAATCCATACAAACAACATTTCGTACCATTTTGGTTAAAAGATGCTGTAGTTATTACTCCTAAAATTAACTATAAAAATCCTTATCAAGCTGCGTTAGATCTTTGTTTGAAAATGGAAAAAGCCCAAAAAAAATGGCCTAATGTTTGTTTGTTTTTTACTCCAGAAACTGCTTTTCCTTTTTCTTTAAAAGATAATTCAATGTTTTTGAATATGTGGCATGAAAATAGTTTAAAAGAAAAAGGGTGGTTGTACTTAGGCTGTCAATCAGAAAATTTAGGCAATCTTTTAAATACTGTATTTTTGATACATAGACGTCGCATAATTCAAACTTATGTCAAATCAAAACTTATCCCTTTCTTTGAAAGAAAAGTAGCACTACCTGCTACTTTTCAAATATATAATGACTTATTTTTAAAAGATAAACGGCCGTTTACCACGGCCGCCTCTTTTCAAGATCCCTTGGATATAAAACATCCTTTATTAGATAAATACACTGTTTATATTTGTTCTGAATGGTTTTATACAAATAAAAAAGAAGCACCATTATATTTGGTATTTACCAAACTTAATCGTTTTAAAAAAACTCCATGGAAAGCATTATTAGATAAGCTTATTATCCTTTATATTAAAATAAAAAATAAGCCCACTTTTATAATTTCTGAAGATCCTTACTTTTTTTATAATGATCAAAGAATAAAAGTAAAAAAAATAAGCTGAATTTAATTAATTAATTGAATAGGGACTACATTAAAAAGTATTATAAATAATGAATTAACCTTATTAATAAAAAAAATAAGGAATTTTAAAATGGAGCAAAGGTTATGAAAAATTTTTTTAAAACATTTTTTTACGAAATGAAATCTCTTTTTCTTCTTTTAACTCAAACGAGTAAGCAGGGGCGTCGAATCTTTATAGAAAAAACGCATACCTTGCAGAACAAATCAATTCGAAATACCATTAAAAAATGGTGGAAATAGTTATTAGATAATCTTTTTACTTCAACGAACGTTTTCTTACAGCAATTATGATACCCTAACCCAACGGAATTTAAATTCCGTTGGGTTTTTAATTTTAAACTTTTTTCTTTTTACGCTATACTTACCAAGTACCAATAAAAAAATTTGGTATTTACAAGAAGGGTAATATTCATGAAAGTATTTTTATTAAAAGATATAGAAAATGTTGGACTTGCTCACGAAATAGTAAAAGTGAGCGAAGGATATGCAACTAATTTTTTACTTCCAAAAAAACTTGCCGTAAAAGTAACACCGGAAAATGAATCATCTTATGCTCAAAAAGTTCGTGTTATAGAACATCGCAAAGAAGTTGTTTCCTCAAAAACATCAATGCTTGCTGAAAAAATCAAAAATTTGAAATTAACTTTAAAAAAGAAACTTCACGATAATGGCAAATTATATGGTGCTGTAAATCCTTTAGAAATAGTAGAATTGCTTTCTATAGAAGGTGTTTCTGTTTCAAAAAGCCAAATTTTGATTGATAAATCTATAAAAGAACGTGGTATTTTTGATGTAACAATTAAACTTACTTCATCATTACAACCTCGATTACAATTAAAAGTTGTTGGAGAGTAATACCCTTTAATAAAAAGTTATAACTACATGTATAATACTCCAAGTCGTTCTACTACTCGCACAGAAACATTGGTTGGAAAGCGTTTGCCTTCTCATATAGAAGCTGAAAAAGCTGTATTAGGAGCTTTGCTTTTAAACGATGAAAATGTACCAAAAGTAATAGAAATTATTGCCCCACAAGATTTTTATGTACCGGCTCATTCAAAAATATATCAAGCTATTATTGATATATTTAATAAAAAAGAGCGTGTAGATCTTGTCACTCTTCAAAATGAACTTACCAAAAAAAATATTCTAGAAGAGGTAGGTGGCTTGGTTTATATACTAGGATTACAAGAAGAAATACCATCTCTAGGGCTTGTAAGTCAACATGCATATATTGTAAAAGAAAAGTCTATTTTACGAGATCTTATTAGTTCAGCTACAGAAATTGTTAATTCATGTTACAACCAAGATGATGAAAATATTAATTCGCTTCTTGATGCAGCAGAAAAAACTATTTTTAAAATTGCACATAAACGATCTGATCAAAACTTTGTACAACTTAATATTTGGCTTAAAAAAACTTTTCAACATCTTTCTGATATTAAAAGTTCTAGTGGTGGAGTTACTGGTGTTCCTTCTGGCTTTGCAAGACTTGATGATATGACTTCAGGATTTCAACCAGGCGATTTAGTAATTTTGGCTGCACGTCCTTCTATGGGTAAAACTGCTCTTTCTTTAAATATTGCTACTTATGCCGCTGCGCAAAATTTAACCGTTGGCATTTTTTCTTTAGAAATGTCAGCAGAGCAGTTAACATTACGTTTACTTTCTACTGAATCTGCAATTTCTCATCAAAGTATTCGTAATGCAACTATTAGTTCAGATGAATGGGTAGAATTAACAAATGTTGCAGCACGACTTGCAGAACGAAAAATATTTATCGATGATACCGCTGGTCTTGATATTATGGCATTGCGCGCCAAAGCACGACAATTAAAAATAAAAGAAAACGTAAGCTTTTTGGTGATAGATTATTTACAACTTTTAAATAGTGGCAAACGTCATGAAAATCGTCATCAAGAAGTTTCTGAAATCTCACGTGCCTTAAAAGCTTTAGCTAAAGAATTGGGGTTGCCTATTTTGGCACTATCACAGTTATCACGTGCTGTTGATAGCCGTATGGATAAACGTCCTATGCTTTCTGATCTTCGTGAATCTGGTGCTATCGAACAAGATGCAGATTTAATTATGTTTTTGTATCGTGATATTGTTTATAATCCCGACACCGAAAATCCTGCATCAGCTGAACTTATTGTAGGAAAACAAAGAAATGGTCCAACTGGCATTGTACCATTGACCTTCCTGCGTGAACTTACTAAGTTTGAAGATATGGATAATCATTATTAAAAAAAAGATAATGAAGCTAAAAAGGGTAGAGATTGGTATTATTGGGAATTGACCCAGGATGTAGATTTGCAGGATTTGGTATTTTAAAAAAAGAGGGTGGTAAAACCTTTTTAATAGAACATGGACTTTTAAAATTAAAAGCAACTGAAGATTTAACACACCGCATTAAACAATTTTATGATTTTTTTAATGAAAAAATTATTACTCATCACGTTACTCATTTAGCTTTAGAAACACCTTTTTTAGGTAAGAATGCGCAAAACTTTTTAAAGCTTGGTTATTTAAGAGGAATTTTACACCTTCTTTCTGCTCAACATAATCTTACCATCTATGAATTTGCTCCTCGACAAGTAAAATTAAGTTTAACAGGTTTTGGTGGTGCAGAAAAAGATCAAGTTGCACGTGTTATAGGTCATCTTTTTCCTGGTATTGATCCAACATTAAAGAATGACGTTACTGATGCTCTGGCTGTTACTCTGTGCGGCCTTTGGTCAATAAGCAGTGTATAACGATAATTTCATATGGCTCTTTTTTACTTTGTGGTCTCCTCAAACCTGCTTGTAATAATGCAGAAAAATATCATAATTCCTACAGTTCTTGATAGTGGATTATATTGTGGAATAAGGATTTTTATCGATTTGATATTCATAGATGAAGATTTTTTTAAACTTAAAACAGTATGGGCTGCCGCTGGAACCCCTAATGCAGTCTTTGACATTACAAGTCATGATTTAAAATTAGTGACTGATGGCAAAGTGGTAAAAATAAACTAATTAAGAAGAATAAGAAGTTACAACTCGATCGTCTTTTCTATACATTCCTGTCGCTGATAATCAATATTATGTTAACATTTAAAAAAATCAAACCTGATGTATCACTTCTATCCTGCTTAATTGCTTACCTCTCTAACATTGGAAAATGAAAATGTTGTTGTTCATCAACATCTATAAAAATATAAGGACTAGATTGTAATTGTCCTGATTCAGTAAAGGCTTGAACACTTCCTCCATAATAAATTGCACCATTTACAATACAAGGACTAAATACATGGTTTTCAGTTGAAGATCCATAGGTTACTTGACTTGTAAGTCCTGTTGGTTTTTCGTACATAAAAATATCTACAGCACCCGTTTGTTCTTGAACGGTTGAATAATAAATATGTGTATTAGTATGTTTAGGCAGTAAAGGTAAAATAGATTCATATAAACGGTTGTGTCCATGCTGTTTAATAAAAAAATAAGCCGGTAATTTAAAAGTAAATAATGTTTTAATGTGCCAAAGATTATCTTCATAAAAAAAATTTTTATACTGAAAATCTATAAATTCATCTTTTTTGTTTATGACTGCTGGATGCTCGATAAAGTAACCACATTCAGAATTTTCCATATACAAAAACGCAATTACTTTTTGTATATGAAAAGTATCTATAGTAATGCATCTCTGTATATCCATTTCTTCTAAATAAATTTTTTCTGAAAATGAATAGACATTACTCAAGCTTGTTTTTAAAGAATAATCAGTTTTGCATTTTTCATGGATAGAACTACAAAGAAGCTCTTTAGGATAAGGCGCACTACAAATGGTATAAAGGCCATTTTCTTGTTCTTCTAAGAAAAAAATTTTTGTATTAACTTTTTGAGGATAAAGATAATGACAGATTTTAGAGCTTGTTAAATGATACAAATCTCCATCTAATGTGCCATGAAAAAGATTAAAATGATTCCCTTCGCGTGCAGAAAAATAAAAATTTTCATCATCAATCCATGATAAAGTGGTAATATCATAAGGACCGTATAAATCGATTGTTTTTGGTGAACGTTTTTCAAAATATTTTATACGAATACGGTCATTATCAACAAAGCTAAATCCTTGATTGTGTGGTAAAACCGATATTCCTGCTGGTGTATATGCTGACAACAAAGCTTTAGTGGCCCCCTGTGTTATAGGATCCCAAAGCCATACTTCAAGATGAGAATCATTTTTTTGATAAAGCACACAAATCCGATTACCTATTTGTTTTACAGGATAAAGATACTCAGCAAAAGCAAACTGTAAAAAGAGCATACCGCTGATTACAATAGTTATTAATTTTCCATAATTCATTACTTACTCCTCACTCTTGCCACAGAAACTTCAGAACGCCAAAATTGCTGCAAATATGCTGTAGAAAAGCTTTTTTTAGTATCTTTAGACCTATTTAAAAAACTATGCGGATCATTTAGAAAGAGTCTAGAACTTTGTCTACTGAGTGTAAAGACTCGTTCAAAAGAAGGATGTAAAATCTTTTCATGTACATTATCTATCGATAAAATATGGTCTGCCACATATTTAATTGCATCATTAAAATTTTTAAATATTGATTTAACTGGTTTATGTAAAAAAGTATGCACCATAAGTAATAAGTCATAAAAAGACTTGTCTTGTAATAATTGTCGTTTTTTTATTTCTCTAATACAATGTAAAGTAAATAGTGTATGTCTCATATCAAAAATTCCACCAACAGATCGTTTTTGCCATTCATAATTTGTATCAGGTATTTTTAACGAATAATAACAAACAGTTAAAAGTTCTTCTCTGGAAAAATCCTTTTGAAATTCAGCAAGCATAAGTGCTACAAATCCCGTAATAAGAGGAACCGCTGATGATGTCCCATCCATAAACATAAACTGTGGCTTATCTTTATTAAGGCCTATACATCCAAAAATTTTTTCTCCAGGGGCTAAAAATTTTGGACCTTTATTAAAAGTATAATTAGAAAATAATGAAGGACTTAACTTATTAATAGTGCAGTCAAAAGAAAAAGCACCAACATCAAAAGGAATAGCTTCATATGATGCAGGGTAACTTTCTTCCATATTATTATTTCCAGCAGCAGCTACTACATAAGGAATAATTGATAAGAGTCTATTAATATGATCACTCAATTCTTTAGAAGCTGATCCTGACCATTCTAAACTAATGCTCAAAAGATCAATTTTATGAGTTAATACTTCTTTTAATCCTTTTGCAATGGTGTACCATGAACCACCTTGTAAATTATTATCGCTTAATGAAATGAAAATAATATCAGAATTTGGGGCAATGCCTGGTATAAGGGATAACTGATCTTTAAAAACAGAACTACCTTTAATAAGACTAATGTTATGTAATGCATGATAAGAAACATTACTTTTTTTATTATGCTCTTTTAAAGATGATGTCCATAATTTAAAAACGGGTATTATCTGACCTATATAATCAATATTTCCAACATCAAGTAAACCTATTGTAATACCTTTACCTTTTAAAGGCGCTAATTCATGCAGAGAAAACTGATAGTAAATGAGATTATCATGATTTAAAGAAGCATCATTTAAAAGACCAATAGAAGGATCTTTAAGATGCCATAAAACATACGGTTCAAGTTTTATACAACTATTAAGTTTTTTTTCAAGTGCTATAACTTTTTGTTTTTGTGAAAAATCTGAAAAAAGTCCCTGTTGAGTTTTAAGATACACAATGTCGTTTTTATAACGTGCAACTAATTGTTTTTGTATAAGTAGATAAGCCGCTTCTTGAGAAAAAATATGGTGCTCAATAAAAGCTCTACAGTTTCCATAAAAAAATATCATACAAACTAATAAAATAAATTTTGATGCATTCATAACTAATCCTTCTATAATAATTATCAAGAAGATACTATAAAAAGTAAAAAAAATTCCACCGCGCCGAAATAAATCAGTGCGGTGGAAAAAAGGAGAGTAGTAATGAAGCCTAAGTAAAGAAACAATGAATGATTCATAAGGAAAATTTAAGAAACTTTCACTTATAGATGTAAGGTAGTTTATCAAAACTTTCCACTATGTCAAACTAGCTCAAAAGAAATTAATGCGATTTACAAAGCATTCATTTCAATCTGCAATTCTAATGAGCTGTGCACCGTAGCCTACTAAAAGAACTTCATCTACAGATTTTTTTGCTGGTGATGTAAAAATAAGCTGAATGCTGAGTGATTTTCCAGTTGTAATAATTTTTTCCATTATATTTTCATCAAAATCTGTCATAAAATCATCAATTAAAAATGTTATTCCACTATTTTGAAATAATGAATTTGTACGTAAAAGATTAATTTGAGCCATTTTTATAAGCATCAATAATAACTTTTGTTGGCCGCGTGATGCGTAAAAACGGGCTAATCGATTATTAAAAAAAATTAAAACATCATCAGTATGAGCTCCAAACAATGTTCTTTTTTGAATTTTTTCTTGTTCAAGCAAAGTACTTTTCCAAAAAACATAAAATTCTTGCCAAGATAAATCTTTAAGAACATGTTTGGGGTGGTATTCATAATCTATATGATACTCTGTACCAAAATGTTCTTTAATAAAATGTTTTCCTTCAATAGAAAGCTTTTCTAATATCTCTATTCTTTGACTTTGAATAACATGGGAAACACTCCATAATTTTTCTGTCCAAATAGTAAGCTCATCAAGAGAAACGAATGTTTTTTGTAATAAGGCATTTCGATTACTTAAAATAGTACGGTAATCCTTAAAAAGATTACTAAGCCTTCTATTTAGTAATAACAGTGTAGCATCAAGAAATAATCTTCGTTCTTCTGGTGATCCCTTAATGATAGCCAAATCATCTTCAGTAACACTTACCATTGTTTGAAAGTCACGCAAGTCTTCATAAGATGTTATTGATTTTTGATTAATCTTTATCTGTTTTTTTGAACCAGTTACTCCAATAAGCATCTCATGGGAACTGGTCATCATTTTAATAAAAAAGTGATCAGAACCAAATTTTACTAATTCCTTTGGGATTCTTGTTCTAAATGAACGCAAGTAAGTTCCATAGTGTAGTGCTTCAAGTATAGATGTCTTACCACAACCATTAGACCCTTGTATCAAAATCAGTTCATGATTAAGTTCAAGATCAAGAGTAGTAAAACATCTAAAATTCTTTATGTGTACAGATTTTAAGCAAGTAACATTCACGATGCATGAGAAGTTGTAGGAGATACAGGCATAACAAGGTAAGTTAATTGATACTTATCAGAATGGTTGCTTTCAAAAATAATAGGTTTTGAAGCATTGTGTAGATAAAAAGTAATTGCTTCATCAGAAAAAGCATTTAAACCACTCAAAAGATACGGCGCATAAAATCTCATAGAAATATCTTCACCTTCAAACTTTTGTATAGGTAATTTTTCTTCTAATTTGCCAACTTCTTTATTATGCATAACAACATCAATATTAGTTGGTGTAAATCCAAACGAAGTTGCAATAAATTGCCCAGAAAGCAAACATGCTGAACGTCGTAATGTCTTAACCAAATTACTCTTATCTACTACAGCAGGAATAAATCCTTGTTTTTGTAGAATAGGTCTATACTCAGGAAATTGAGATGCTAAAAGTTTAGTGAAAAAATTAAACATTTCACCAGAAAAAACCAATTGATTCCCACATGTTCCTAAAAATACTTGCTCATCTTTTGATTCTTCTAAAATCTTTCTTAATTCTAAAACAGCTCTACGTGGTAACAACCAAGAACGTGGAGCTTCAAGTGAATATTTATTTGTTTTGATTTGAGCAAGACAATGTCCATCAGTAGTGGTCATAGTAAAATTATGCTGATCAATTTCTAAAAGTAACCCATTAAGCGCAGGATTGCCGTTATTTTGCGGAATTAAAAACCCCACTTTATCAAGTAATTCAAGTAAAAAGCGAGATTCAATTTGCATAAGATTCTCGATACGTTCTGGAAATGGTGGAAACTCTTGTGCATCTTTAATATTAAGTGCTAGTGTTATACCATGTGATTCAAGAGAAATTTGATTATTTTCTAAAGTAAAAACAATTGTTCCTTCAAGTTCTTTGACCACATCAAACAAACGCTTTCCATTTACTAAAAAAGTTCGTTGATCAATTAAAGAACTTTGCAACAAAGGATAAATCGTTTGTAAGCTAATTTCTAAATCAGTTCCTCTTAAAACGAGTTCACGTGCTCCAACGCTAAAAAGAATTGATGTAGTTGCATCAAGAGTTGTTCTTTTTGAACAGATAGGTTGCATAGAAGAAAGAATAGAAAGTAATGATTTCTGCTCAACGGTAAATGTCTGTTTCATAAGTCTATGCCTTTATAATTTTTAAGCTGTTCAAAATAACCTCATATCTTTATAAGTTTAATAAATGCTAAAAAAATTGGCAAAAAATTAAGCAGTAAAAATATGTGCATACATAAGCGCTCGCTCCTCTAAAGAAGAATTATATAAAAAGAGCCTGCGCAAGCCAATTTTATTAAGATTTTGTATGATTACTAAATAAATCTTAAACAAAGAATAATAATTCTTATAACAATCCTTTAAAACACCATTTTCTAAAGTATCGCTCAATGTATTATTTCGTAAAGGCATTATAGATGCGATCGTTTCAACAATCCTATAAATTCTATAAATCACGTAAAAAATACAACAATAGGTAAAACACGAAATACCAAAAAATTTTGTACTCATAAAACTAAATAAAAAACTACTTAATGTGTGTGTAGTATTAAAAAACCATTGTGTTTCACTTTTAACTGAAGAAAAAAAAGAACGCAAAGATGTAATGGTTGATAGCTCGTTTGATATAGTTATATCAAGAGGGTAAGCATGAAAAGTTTTTTTAAGTGTTGTAATAGTAGCGGTTAAATGGGCATCAGATACCTGTCCTATAGCAGTATGTACCGTATAAAAAGAAGGTTTAATAGCCGGCGCTGCAAGACACAATGAAAAACTTATAAAACAAACATATAAAACTCTAAGAACGTGGATGTTTATCATCATAAATTTTTCGTAAATGAGAGGTTTCAATATGGGTATAAATTTGCACAGTATCTAACTGTTCATGACCTAAAAGAAGTTGTAATGATCTTAAATCAGCACCATTTTTAAGTAAATGGGTTGCAAGAGAATGCCGCAATTGATGAGGAGAAATATCTTTATGAATTCCAGCTATAATGGCCAATTTTTTAAGATAGAGCCAGAAAGATTGGCGAGTTAAAGGTTTTAATTTTTTGCCATAATAAACTGGAAATAAAATATCAACTGCCTTAGTATCTTGATGTGCACCAGACAAAGTAGGATACGTTTGCTCAAGATAATTTTTCAAAAGAAGAATAATTTCTTGTGTTAAAGGAATTACACGTTCCTTACTTCCTTTTCCTGTTACTCTTAAAAATCCAGCGCTAAAATCAAGTTGAGAAGTTTTTAAATGAACAAGTTCACTAATGCGAAGTCCACAAACATATAAAAGGTATAACATTACTTTATTACGTTCTTCTGTAGGATTTTTTGCACAAGACGCGGTCTTTAGCAACTGTTCAGTTTCGGTTTCTGTTAAAAACTGCGGCAATTTTTTTTCAAGTTTAGGTAAAAATACCGATTTCATCGGATTTTTTATCACTTCTTTTTGTACAACAAAATCAAAGAACTTACGTAAACATGATATCTTTCTTGATCTGCTACGAGCAGAAATTTCTTCCGTTTGAAGCTGATGTAAAAAGCCTTTTATATGGTCTGTTGTAATCTGCCCGCACCAGATTACAACTCCATTTAAGTAATCAAGAAATTGTTTTAGATCTGTAGAGTATGCATCCAAAGTATGAGGAGACACACATTGCTGTGAAATTAAATAACTCTTAAAATTAATAACCGCTTCTTCTAACTTCATCACAATATAATCTCCCGCGTTTTTTACGCCTTACTCCCCTGCCCTACCTTTTTTTAATAAGAACGTGCAATAATACAGTCAGTAAGACTGGCACCTTTACAGTAAAAACAGAAGCTCATAGTTTTTGTTTCAACTAAACATCTCATAGAAAGGGTATATTGTTTTAATACTTTTTCACAATCTCTTGACCCACAATAACCTGTTTTGAGCACTTTTGTTTCATATGTTTTTAATATTTCATCAAAAGTTTTTACTCCTAAAATCATTGCTTGTAAGCGGTCATATGCTTTTGTAAACATACCATTCTGAATAGTTTCAAGTAATTGTGGAATACGTAGGGCTATTTCACTAATACTTACAACTTGCTTTGATCCGTCAAAACGAATACCAATGGTCACTTGCTGTTGTGCTAAGTCACGTGGTCCAATTTCGATACGTACTGGAACACCTTTCATTTCCCAATGAAAAAACTTATTACCAGGAGTCTTTTGATCTGAACTATCAATAAAAACACGAATATCTTCAAGTTCATTTTTAATATTTTGAGCAACTTCTAAAACAGTATTTTTTTCTTCTTCAGTTTTATAAATAGGAATAATAACCACTTGAATAGGTGCAACACGAGGAGGTAAAACAAGCCCTTTTTGATCACCATGCGTCATAACAACAGCACCAACATTGCGCGTTGTTGTTCCCCAACTAGTCAACCATGGCTGACACACTTTTCCTGTTTTATCCTGAAAATTCATTTCAAATGCATGAGCAAAACTTTGCGAAAGCAAATGCGATGTTCCCATTTGAAGAGCTTTTGCATCGGGCATAAACGCTTCAAAAGTAAAGGTCTTTTCCGCTCCTGGAAATTTTTCACCTTCTGATTTACGTCCTGTAATAACCGGCATTGCCAAGAAATTTTCTGCCATATCACGATAAATGCCAAGCATCAATTGTACTTCTGCTTCAGCTTCTTCTTTAGTTGCATGAGCCGTATGGCCTTCTTGCCAAAAGAACTCAGATGTTCTTAAAAAAGCACGTGGTCTCATTTCCCAACGAACAACATTAGCCCACTGATTAATTTTTAATGGCAAATCACGCCAAGATTTAATCCATTTAGCAAACATATGATGAATAATAGTTTCTGAAGTGGGACGCACTACAAGAGGTTCTGCTAGTTCTTTTCCTCCTGCATGAGTTACAACTGCAAGTTCAGGGGAAAAACCTTCAACATGTTCTGCTTCTTTTTTTAAAAATGATTCAGGAATAAAAAGTGGAAATATAGCGTTTTCTGTTCCCGTTTCTTTAATTTTTTTATCAAGATGAGATTTAATTTGTTCCCAAACAGCATTCCCATAAGGTCGAATAATTATACATCCACGAACAGGCGCTTGATCTGCCATTTCTGCTTGATAAATAACCTCTTGGTACCATTCAGAAAATTGTGTCTGCATATCAGGAAGCTGTTGCTTACTCATAATTAAATCTTTCTATAACCTTGTTTAAACATTAATTAAGATTAGTATAAGACAAAATCCTAAAACTGTAAAAGAGAAAGGTCTTATCAGTGAAAACCAAAAATGATCTTAAAGATTTACAAAAATTAACTTATACATTTCTAGAAGAACGAAATTGGTTAGACCACCATACACCAACAACTGATGCTCTTAATATTGTGTGTGAAGCTGCAGAACTACAAGAACTTTTCTTATGGACTAGAACAACAGAAGAAAGTTTTGAAAGATTAGAAAAAATACGAACTTCAGCACAAGATGAAGCAGCGGATATTCTTTTTGCTCTTTTAAGCTTTTGTAATACTACTGGCATAGATCTTGAAAATGCGTTTCTACAAAAATTAGAAAAAACAAAATTAAAATATCCCATTAACTCAGCATCAGGTCAAGATTATGAAACCATTAAATATGGCAACAAGTTCAAAGAATAAAGCTATCAAGGCTTTAAAGGAATAATTCGTGTGCTTGCAATTTCTCATAGAGCTCTTGCGCCAATAATGATTCTTTATAAAAAGAATAAGTCCATTTATTTACTTGAAGAAAATTTATATATTGAACGTCTTGACAATGTGTAGGTAAATCTTTAAAAACAGTTACTTTTTCACTCCCACAATAATACCTTTTAAGATATGGTATAATTCTTTGGGAATATTCGAGCGGTAATGTAAGATTTTTTGAATCAGCACGCATTAATAATAAATGATTATTGTTAGGATAATCTCTAGAAAATAATGAAATAGCATTACTTTTGATAAAATAATCAAAATAAGCATAAAAAGGCCATATATTATTATTATTATTACTATCAGAACCTACGTAAAAATTATCTGTTATTAACAATCCCTTTAAAGGAGAAAGCAACGAATACATACGAATTAAAGTTCCAAGAGGATCTACAAGGTGACATAAAGTCGAACTAGAAATAATAAGATTTACCTTGTTGGTAAGATCAAAACCTCGTAATGCTAACTCTTCATCTATATTTTCAATCTTAAAATGATTAAATTGATAAAGCGTTATATTTTCTCCAACAAAAATTTCTTCTCTACACTCGGTTGCACCGGTTAAACTAAAAATATAAATATGCTTATGCACATCTTTTATTCTTCCATTTAATGTATTAAATGAGTTTTTTCCCCACATTCCCTCAGCGCATCCAACATCAACAATATAAATATCCTGTTCATCTTGATTTTCTTGCAACACATACTGAATAAGCTTTTCATCCTTAATGCCCATTAAATTATAATATGGCTTACTTCCATTATTAGCCCAAATATCACTAGGCATAGACTTCACAATTTCAAAAGCATCATCACACTGTTGTTGAATCGTTGCAGGACGTTTAAATTCAGATGCGAACAAAGGTGAAAATAGCACAGAAAAAAATAATGCATAAATATAAGATTTATTAATAATAACCATCCAAACACTTTTCTATTTTTAGCGATATATAATTACTATTAATAATAACAAACAATCATTTTATCGCAACATGCCCCAAACATAAGCTACCATGACCTATAGAAATAATGTTATCGTATGCCTTTTTATGCTCAGAATATATTGATTGAAGAATAGTTTTATGCTCATTCAAGATTATTTCTTTAAAAGTGGGATTGCCATCTTGATCAGTTAAGTATGTTCTTGGTTTAGTTATTGAAGAACTTTCAAGAGCATCTGAATGCCAATGATGATATGTGACATAATTGGAAGGTTTATGCCACTCAGATCCCGTAAAATTTTCTAGGGGCTTCCAACTTAAAGCCTCTTTTTTAAAAGGAATCGAAACATAATCACAGAAAATACGTAATGCTAACTCTGGATTGGCATATAAATCCTCGGCTTGTATTAATAAAGGTTTGCGTATGCTGCTTTTTAGCATCATATCAAAAAGACGATACGTTGATACAAAGCCACACAGTAAAGAAAAAGTAGTCTCTTGATTAATTAAATTGTCTTTGTCTACTTTAAGATCTTCAAGTACATATTTTCTGTAAAACGATATAATTGAGTGATGAGGATTACGAACCAAAAATACAAAATATATTTCTTGATTTTGTAGCAATTCAGGTTTGCTTTTTAAAAATAGCTCAAATGAAAAGCTCATTTCTTTTACAAAAACTGGTTTTGTTAAGGACTCTTGTGTAATACAATTGTAAATTTCTTGATACGATTTAAAATCAACCACATCGCGCCACTGTTCATTAAAAAGACCAATACTTGGTTCGTTAAAAACAGAAAATCCGTATGACTCCATCATACGCAAAAAAGCAGTAGAAAGCGAACGCGGATTGGTTATACATATAACAATAGGATGGGCATTGATAGTAAAAAAATTGAATAATCCCAGACAAAGAAAAATTATTTTAAGCATTCACGTACTCTGTTTTGATAATATTGACTAAATACCCTACTTGATAAGACCTTCTTTAAGCTCTTCATGATAAAAAAGATACAGAGAAAATGCTAAGATAGCAAATGAGACAAAAAACATTACAGAAATAGTTTCACCTGCATAATACCAACCCATCAAGGCAGTCAAGAAAGGCATAATGCACTGAGTAAATGAAACTAAAGTAATAGGATATTTCTGTACCAAATATCCATATAAAGGAAATGCTATAAGAGAGTGAAATAAAAATAAGACTGCAATAATAGGTAAAGCTACTGCAGGTTCTGTTAAAGGAATTGGATTCCAAACTTCAGTTATTAAAGAATTTAGTAGTCCTAATAAACCACCGCCAATCATTACAAGCCCGGTTATAGTAAAAAGTTGATATCCTTTACCTTGAACTAAATGTTTGGCAAAAATACCACTCATAATAATTCCAAGCGTAGAAAGTACCATTAAACAATATCCTATTATAGATTCAGATAGTGATCCTATTGATGTATTAACATGTGATAAAATTAAAGGTGCAACGCCAGCTATACCAAGGCATAATGCTCCTATTTTTTTTCGTGTAATATGTTCACCAAAAAACTTCCAAGAAAGTATAACTGCCAAAAATGGAGCAATCATCGTCATTAATGCTGCATTGGAAGACGGAATATAAGACAATCCTTTTAAACGTGTCACGTCAACAAACAAAATATTCATAGCATAAAGCAAAGTTAAAAAAGCATCACGTCCACGAAAGAAAGGCAATTTTAAATGTTTATATCTAATTTTATCAATACCAAGAAAAATAACACCTGCAGGAATCAATCTTATAGCAGCAAGAAAAGACGGACTTGCGTAAAGTACAAGCTGTTTACCTAAAATCATGACTCCTGCGATAATAAAATAAAAACAAAATATTAATATCATTAGCGTGCGTACTCTATCGACCGTTTTTCACGAATAACGTTAACTTTAATCTGACCTGGAAAATTCATTTCAGCTTCAATTTTAAGCGCTACTTCTCGTGCAAGTATTGAAGCTTTTTCATCATCTAAATAATCTTCTTCTACAATAATACGTACTTCACGTCCAGCCTGCAGAGCATAAGCTTTTTTAACACCATCAAAAGAATTTGCTATTTCTTCTAATTTTTCAAGACGCTTAATATAAGAAGTAAGTGTTTCTCGGCGTGCTCCTGGACGAGATGCAGAAATAGTATCAGCAATAATAATAATTGGAGCATAAATAGAAAGAAATGGTACCTCTTCATGATGCGCAGCGATAGCATTTACCACTAATGGATCTTCACCACAACGCTTTGCTATATCTCCACCGATAGTTGCATGTGGACCTTCTACTTCTGCTGTCACTGCTTTACCAATATCATGAAATAATCCTGCACGAAGTGCTATTTGTGGATCAAGTCCGAGCTCTTCTGCAATCATACGCGCAAAATAGCCAACTTCTTTTGAGTGATCAAGAACATTTTGAGAGAAACTGGTTCTAAAGTGTAATTTGCCAAGTAGAGTAACCATTTCAGGATGAACTCCCTGAAGATTACATTCAAGAACAGCTTTTTTACCATACTCTTCTATGGTTTCATCAATTTCTTTTTCACATTGAGCAACGGTTTCTTCAATACGAGTAGGATTAATACGACCGTCATTAATTAATTTTTCAAGTGTACGACGAGCAACTTCACGACGAATAGGATTAAAACCAGAAATTGTTATAACCTCGGGTACTTCACCTATTACAAACTCCATACCAGTAGCCATTTCTAGCGACTTAATATTACGCCCTTCTTTACCAATAATACGCCCTTTCATCTCCTCATTAGGAAGATGAACAACGCTAGAAGAATTAGGCGTTACTTGATCAACAACATAGCGTTGCATTGCTGAAACAGTGATTCCTATAGATTTTTCTTTAGCAGTTTGGCGAGCTTCTTCTTCAACTTTTTGTATCCATTTTTGACTAGAAAGCTGCACTTCTGCATGTAGCATATCACTCAACTCTCGACGAGCCTGATCTCTACTAACACCACTAATATTTTCTAATTTAACAAGTAATTCCGAATATAATGATTTAAGTTTTTCTTCATTAGCATGAAGAATTTCACTCATACGAGAAGCTTTACGCTCTTTTTGTTGTAATTCATTTTTAAGAAATTCTAACTGTTCTTCCTTTTTTTCTACTGCTTCATATTTAGAAGAAAGCTTTTGTTGCTGACGATCAAAATCAAGACGTTCTTTTTTAAGTTCAACTTCAAAATCAGTACGTCTTTTATAAATTTCGTCTTTTACTTTTAATAAAGCTTCTTTGCGTTCGTTTTCAATATCACGCTTCATCGACTTCCACTTTTCAGCGGATTTGTTAAGTAATTCATGTGCTTCAGCAATCTTTTTTTTAGCAATAAAAAATAATATTAAAGCGACACTAAACCCAACTACCATGAATACAACTAAAATCGTCATCATATGATGTTCCTATTCTTGCATGTTTTTAAACATTATCTCTATGTTAAAAACTCTTTATAACTTTTTTAGAGGAATGTATGGAAAGGAACAATTATCAAGAAAGATGCGAAAGCTTAGCCAATTGTCTATCTATCCAAATATCAAATTTTTGAATATCAGACTCAACTTCTGAATATGCTTGCTCTATTTTTATAAGCTGACTAGATAATTGCAATGAAGCAAGAATAATAGCTTTATTTTTGTCTTTAACTCCAGCAGTTTCTATACTTTCTACTAAAGAATCAATAAAACGTGCTGCTTTAAAAATATGCTCATCAGAATCATCAGTTGCAAATTTATAAACCTGCCCAAGCAAAGAAACCTCTAAAGTTTTTTTGCTCATATTTACTGACCTTGTACTTCAATAAAAGAATCAATACCAGCAATCAAATCATCTACGAGTTTTTTTGCTGAACCATTTTCTTCTTTAATTTTTTCAGTTTGGTGCAATAAAGATGCTTCAAGTTGAATTACTTTTTCTTTTAAGTGAAAATTCTCGCTCACAAGAAGAGAATTTTCACTTTTTAATTGCTTTAGTATTTCAACTAAGCTTTCAATCTTTTTTTCTAAAATTCCTAACATTTCCATCACCTTCTCCTTTTTAAAAAACCTCGTTAGAATTTTACAAAGAAGAAGGTTTTATTGTCAAGAAAGGTTTTGTTTAGCAAGATCTGCAAGAACGGAAAAGCCCTGTGGTTCAAAAATTGCAAGCTGACTTAACATTTTTCTATTAAGTTCAATACCAGCTTTTGACAAACCAAACATAAACTTACTGTAAGAAATACCATGCTGTAAAGCACCTGCCTTAACACGAGTAATGAAAAGAGCACGCATATCGCGCTTTCTCATCTTTCTTCCCTTATAGGCAAAAGCCATTGCACGCAACAATGTTTCTTTAGCACGCTTGAAGACGTTTTTACGCTGTCCCCAATACCCTTTAGTTAACTTTAACAGTCTTTTATGTCTTTTTTTTACCGCTACACCGCGTTTAACACGAGTCATATTTTTATCCTCACTTAATTTTTAATGTTACAACCATTTATTAATTTGGAAGCAATCTTGCTACTGACTTCAAATCAACTTTACAGATGTATCCACCCTTACGAAGCTCTCTTTTACGTTTACGAGTCTTCTTTGTGAGAATATGACGACGAAAACCTGATGCTCTTTTAATTTTACCACTTTTAAGCTTTTTAAAACGCTTTTTAGCAGCAGAATTAGTTTTCACTTTTGGCATATATAAACCCTTAAGCTTTTTTTAATGAAAATATTTTAGACCACGCAGACCCAACTCTAAGATCTTTTTCTTCGTCAAGTCGTTCAAGCAAGCCACGCTCTTCAAACGTTTGGTCTATTTTAGCGAACAATTCATTACCACGCTCTTCTTTATTAGAAACTTCACGACCCTTAAAAAGAAGTGTGATTTTTAATTTCTTACCATCTTCAAGAAACGCAATACCTTGATTCATCTTTGTTTGATAATCATGCTCACCAATCTTGGGACGAATTTTTATTTCTTTAATTTGTACAACCTTTTGATTCTTTTTAGATTCATGCAGCTTCTTTTTACGATTGTACAACTCTTTACCATAATTCATAATTTTGGTGACAGGAATTCCTTCAGAGCCTCTTTCTGCAAGCATAACAAGATCTAATCCTGCTTCTTGAGCATACATAAGAGCTTCTCTTCGAGAAACCTTACCCATGTTGCTACCATCAGCCACAATTAACTGAACATACTCAGCTCGAATATCCTCATTAGCCAAAGGAGCATTATTGTCAACAACTGCTGTCTTTCTTCCATCTTTTTCTGGAAGAGCAATACGATTCTTAATGGTACTTCCTCACTTTTACAAATTATACAACAACTTCAGGTTTTCTTTCAGCGATGCGAGTAAACAATTTTTGTGAAAAATCAGTATCTTTTTTCAAAAATTGCAACGCCTGTTCTCTTCCATTTGCAAACTTTGCACCTTCAAACGAAAACCACGAGCCATTTTGTTCTATAATATTATAGAACATTGCAGCATCTAGCAAATCGAGTTCTTTACTAATACCCTCAGCAAAAAGAAGGTCAAGCTCAACACGCTTAAATGGTGCCGCAACCTTATTTTTTACAATTTTAACGCCAACACGATTACCTATATGCTCATCACCCTTTTTAAGGCTCGCAATACGACGCACGTCAATACGAACTGAAGAGTAAAATTTAAGAGCATTTCCGCCAGAGGTTGTTTCTTTATTAGCAAAAGCCATCGCATTAATATTTTGACGAAGTTGATTAATAAAAATAAGCACAGTCTTAGACTTATGCACAATAGGCGTAAGTTTACGTAATGCTTGAGACATCAAACGAGCTTGTAGACCAACATGAGTATCACCCATTTCACCTTCAAGCTCAGCTAGGCGTAAGTTTACGTAATGCTTGAGACATCAAACGAGCTTGCAGACCAACATGAGTATCGCCCATTTCACCTTCAAGCTCAGCCTTTGGAACTAAAGCAGAAACAGAATCAACAACAATAATATCAACCGCGCCAGAACGAACTAACATTTCGACAATATCAAGAGCCTGTTCACCATAATCAGGTTGAGAAATAATAAGCTCATTAACTTTAATACCTAATTTAGCAGAATGTTCAGGATCAAGAGCATGCTCAGCATCAATAAATGCACAAATACCACTTTTTGCCTGAGATTGCGCAATAGCCTGTAAGGCCAAAGTAGTTTTACCCGAAGCTTCTGGTCCAAAAATTTCAATAATTCTACCTTTAGGGTATCCACCAATACCAAGAGCTTGATCTATCAAAATAGAACCACTTGGAATTGCTTCAACCTTAGAGCCAGCTGATTGGCCCAAAAGCATAACTGCCCCTTTACCCCATTGCTTATCAATTTGGGCAAAAGTAACTTCTAAAGCTTTTTGTTTTTGATCAAATAAGCCAGAAGAATCTGGCTTATTATTTTTTTCAATAGATGCAACAGCTCCTGATGCTTTTACTTTCATAGTAAATCTTTCACTTTATCAAATGTTGAGTTGACCTCAATTGTAGCAGTTTTACGTAAAGAAGCAATAAATGAGCGTATCAATGTCTGTTTATAAGACATATAAAGTTTTTTTATAATATCTGCATACTGTGCCTGATATAATTCTTCATTGAAAGGTGCTATTTCATTCAATTGAACAACGTATCCATCTTTTTCGCCTATAAAACTAACCGTTGCATTATTGGCATTAATAGTAAGCATAGCTTCTGGCAAACCTTTTGAAGTGAATTTCTTTACCTGATCTTGATTTGAAGGATCGATAAATTCAGTCGTTGTCACTTTCATTAAATCATTACTTTGTAAAGTTTTTGAAGCTAATGCTTGAGTGCGTTCTTTTTTAACTAATGATGTTAATTCTTTATATGCCATCACTTGATAATAATCAGCTTCTATTACATTTTTAAGCATAGAAAATGGAGGTAATACTTTTTTTAGAACATCTTTTAGTTCAAGCACTATTCCTTTACCATCTTGAATAAAAGCAACCTTATCACCAGATTTAGTCATACTAAATAAACGTTGTGCAATAGGAGAACCATCTTTAGGCATTGCTGATAATTCTTTTATTGCAGCCTTTTTTTCTTTAGCAAATGCTTCAAATCCATTTTCAGATTCATCTTTTTTACGGATTACTTTTCCAGCTTCTTGTGCAAAAGAAGTTTTAAATTTTTGCTCTACTAAAGCAGCAACAATTTCTTTTCTTACCGCATCAAAAGATTTATAGGTAGCTTCTTTACGAGCAACTCTTTGCACAATAACATAGCCACCTTTAACTTCAAGAACTGATGATATATCTCCATCATTTTTAAGAGTTACAAAAGCAGCGCGATCATACGCAGCGTCATGGGAACCTCTTTTAAAAAATTCCACTAACCCACCCTTAGAAGCTGACTCTTTTTTCATAGAATGTTTTTGAGCGTACTCTGCAAACTTTTCAGGATTTTGCACCACATCTGCATAAACCTTATCTGCCATATTTTTTAATTCGATAAGACCATATTCTTTAACATTATCAAAAACTATTTCGCGTACTTGAACTTGTACTGGCACATCTACAAAACGAGTACGTTTAATTTTTTCATAATAATCTTTAAGTTCTTGATCATTAACATGAATACCAAAATCTTCTGGATTAAAAATCCACTGAGTACCACTTCTTTTTGCGGGAACATAATAACGTTTATACTGATTATTTTGCTCATCAAAGAATTTTTTTAATGCTTCTTCAGAAGCTGGTGTTTCTTTTACTTTTTTTAAAACATCATCATAAGCAATAGTTCCTATAGAAAACTTTTTACTCAAATAATGTTCCTTGTAAAATTCTTTCATAATCCATGAAGGAAGAGTGAATGAACCTTGAACAAGTTCTTCTATAACCTGTCTTTTAAGTGATTCATTTAAAAAATCATCCAATGCTGAAGGACTAAATTGAGTTAATACTTTATTAAGTAATTGATCATTAATAGTACCATCTTGCCCCATAAGAGCAGGCTCATATTCTTGCAACATATAGGCTAAAAATCTTCTGTCTTGTTTTTTTAAATCAATATAAGATGAAGATAAGTGTACAGGAATTGCGTTAGCTGTTTGCGTTAATAACTCTTCTTGAATCATAACATCTAAAGCTTTTTGAGCAGTATTAGTATCAACCCCTAATGATTGCAATATAGCATTTATATCCTGGCCATTAGATTGCGCCTGAAAAATTTGTCTTAAAAAATTTAGTTGATCATCTTCTTTTTGTTTATAAGTTTTAAATCTATTTTCATCAAGTAGTATACCATTAACTGAAGCAATTCCTCCAAGAGCTGTACCACTCATAAATAATCTGCTAAGCCCTAATCCAGTTAATAGAAAAGCTAACAGTAATCCAATTAAAAAAGTTTTACCTAAGGCACTTTGCACAACACTTCTAATTTTAGTTATTAACATGAAGTCAACCTTTCTTAATTTCTACTATCTTCACATTTTTTAAATTTTCTTTTTCACTCAAGCGCATGACTACATGCTCAACTTCATTTTTATCAGTATATTCACCAGTAATCACTTGATACCATGCAACACTCTTTCCTTTTGCTGTTTTACTAACTCTTTTTTTAACTGATACATCTATACCAGATTTTTTTATTTTTTGCATAAATTGATTTGCGCTATTAAAAGAACTAAATCCAACAAGAGGAGCCATATAGGTAACAACAGGCTCTTGTTCATGCTTTTCTACAATTTCATCAACAACAATTTCTTGCGTTAAAGAATTTTTATCTTCTACTTCAAAATTTGTTGGCTGTTCAGTACGTGGTGTTTCTATAGTTTCATCATCTTCATCTTGATCATCATCTTCATTATTTTCATCCTGTTGATACTTTCCATTCATGGTATATAAGGAATAAGTAACTTTATCAGCAAACGATTCTTTATCTATTTTTTCAAGCAAAGTACTAACTGCTTTTCTTTGCCCCCAAAAATATCCTGCTAAAAATACTCCTAAGAGTGTTGAAATAAGAGCTGCTATAATCCAACTTAATTCTTTTTTTGGAATATAAAGTCCTTTTTTGTCGCATGATTGAGTACAATCATTTTTATTATTATTCTGATCTTTCATGATAGTTCCTCAATTTTTCTTAGATAAAAAATTTTGTATAATATCTATAAATTTTTCTTCTGCATTATTTAAAGAAAGATTTACCTTTTTTAAAATAAGTTGATTATTAATCATAAACGGTTGTACTTTTTTCTCAAATGCTCGCCAAAAAGTCTCTTGACGTTTTGCATAATGCCTTGTTTTTTTCTGTATTTGAAAAACCATGCTTTCAAAATCTAAATCTCCATTAATATTATGTATAAGATCATTGTATCCTATAAGCTTTTTTTTGAGTAAAAATTCTTGCCAAGGTGTTTGCATTAAATCTTCTACTTCTTTTTTCCATCCTTGCTCCATCATTAAAAGAACACGTTTATTAATACGATCATAAAGCTCAGACCGGTCTCGTGTAAGAAAAACAATTAAAGCATTTCCGTCTAAAGGATTATATACAGGTACATAATCTGAAGCCTTTTGTCCTGTTTTTAGAATAAAATCACAGGCTCTCTCAATACGATACGTATCATTTTTATCTATAGAAAGAGCTCGTTCTGGATCATAAACATAAAGCTGATCCCATGTTTTTTCTAAAAAAATTGGATTATTTAATGTTTGGGATGGCTGCTCTAAAGGAGGGAAAAAAAGTGATTGAATATAAAAACCAGAACCACCAACAATAAAAGGAACTTTATTGTTGCCCCATAAAGACTGCAAAGAATCACTTACCATTCGTCTGTAATCAACAACAGTACAATCAACAGGACTACTTAAAACATCAAAAAGATGGTGAGGCACCTGCTCTTGCTTCCAATTTGGCTTTGCTGTCCCAATAGAAAGAGGCGTATAAAATTGTCCTACATCTCCATTAATAATTTCACCATGCATACGATTTGCAGCTAATACCGCCAGGTCTGATTTTCCTACCCCAGTTGGTCCCATAACAATAATATATTTTTTATTCATATAATTTGGCTATTACTAATAATACATAATCTTAAGTTGAAAATGGCAATAGCATATCACAGGAATCTAAAAGACTCATTCTTATGACTAAACAAGTTGTCGTTGAGCAAATACTCTTGAATTTCCGCAAAAAAATCTTAAACGTTCCATTGCTGCAATTTCGTCTAATGATTCTACCGCAGAAATTTCTTCAAGTAATAAAGATTCTGTTTTTTGTAAAAGAGTTTTTTCACCAAAAGAAAGTTCTTTTTGCATAGAAAGACTTTTAAGATCAAGATATACTTCAGTAATATTTTTTATTGATCCACTTTTTAATTTATTTTGATAATCTTTATTGCGTCTATTCCAATTACTACTATAAAATTCTTGATCACGTAACCTTTTAGCAGGCAAAATAAAAGAAGTAAAAACTTCTGAAATATCTTCACTAGAGCTTAATGATCTTATTCCTACTTCTTCAAATTTATCGACTGCTACCATAACAGTCATACCTTTATTAAAAAATTTAAGTTCACAAAATGTGATAATATTGTCTGAAATTTTTCGTTCAAATATTTTAACTACTTGAGCAACTCCATGTCCTGGATAGACTACCTTTTGATTCAAAGAAACCATACTACCCCTTTTAAAATTTTATGTGCTTCATGAACATCTGCTTCATACTCAATAAGTAATAATTATACTACTTTTAAGAATTAAAACGATTTTCATTCTTAAAGAAAATCTAGCAGAACTCTAACATAAACGTGGTTTTGAAGTAAAGAGATTCATCGATTATAAAAATATATATCGTTATTTTTCGATTAGATCAGTACTATAAAAAGATAAGAGTTAGAATAAATACTATAAAAAAGGAATTAATAATGGACTCTTTATTAATTAATGATCTTAAAAAATTATTTTCATGGGCATTAACCTGGAGCAGTATAGAATCGGTTTTATACTATAGTACATTAACCTTACATACGATTGGATTATTTTACTATGCAACTCCAACAGTATATGGACTACAGGCAGCTATTTTTGCCACCACATTTTTATGTATAACGTTACTCAATGGTGCTTTTGATATATCGCTTATTCCAGTTTTTGCACAACTTAACAAAACAAGAGAAGGCAGAATATTTTTAATTAAAAGGCTCTTATATCAAGGGGTGCTACTTTTTACTGTCCCTTATGTAATAGGAATGGGGATGTATTGTTTAAGCTATTCTATTTTTAACAATACAATAGCTCATTACTTATTAAGTCCAAAAAATATACTATTTTTTAGTTGCCTTATACTGACTGAAGGAATCAAGAAAAACCTTCGTGCGCTTTTACACTTTGCATTTCACTATAAAATTTTAACCTTTATAGAATGTCTCAATATTATAAGTTATGTAACACTTGTATGGGGCGCTGTATATTATAAAAGAGAACTTTCAATCGATTTGCTCTTGCAACTATTTTTTATAGTTTCATTAATAACGGTCATTATTCTTATTATTATTTTTACATACCATAACAAAAAACAAATTTTTCATAAACCCCAACAATTATTAATTTCCGTATCTGAATCATCTAAAATTTTTCTTAAAACACGAATACTTTGTTACTCAAATCAAATCATAAGAACAGTTTTTTCTGGTAACTTTTTATTACCATTTTTAACACTTAAAGTAGGAATAGATAATATTGGACTTATTACTTTAATTAATGGCATTACGTATACAGGAACAAATATTATTCAACGAATTTTAGGAGCAGTGGGAGCTACTTTTTTAGCTCATATACACAATCATAAAGACACTGTAAGCAAAAAAGAAATAGTTACATGGCTTACCACCATAAGTACAACACTATCTATCATTTTTATTATATTTTTTATGATAGTCGTGCCACATTTTTTTTCATTATCAGCCATAGAATTATCAAATCAAACAGTAGGTCTGATCATGCTTTTTTTATGTGTACACATAACAGAAAGTAGCTTTATAATTTATGAAAAACTATTAATAGCAGATAATAAAATGCACCTTTTACTCTATCTTAATAGCGCTCACGGAATAACATGTTTAGGAGCTTCTTATTTATCACACCAAAGCTCACTTGTATTCCTATTAGTATTTTGCCTTACTACAAGATTACTGTTTCTTACTATTTTTAAACAATTATACGACCGCAAGTATAAAGCAAGACATTAATAAAAAAATAATCCACCTTCATATAAAGGTACTTGCAAAGAAACTACGATTTCTACTTGCTACTTTTCTATGTAAATTTTTTATAAATTATTTTTTTTAAAAACAATTCAAAAATTTAAACATTTATTTGTTAGCTATTTTTACTATGAGCAGAACCTTCAAAATCCTTTAATACTTCTTCGTCTCCAGACTCAATAATAGGAGATTGATCAAAATTTCTTTGAGTTTTTTCTAATTCCTCACAAATGCCAAGTTCTTCTTCAGTTACAACAGGAAAATCTTCATCCTTTATTAAATACTTGCCACCAATAAATGTAGCCGCTGACTCACCTCTTCTTGATTTTTTCGGTGAAAACAATCGTCTTACAAAACCAATTAACGGAGTTGTTTTACCACTCGCACTTTCTGTAGAAGCAGAAGAAGGCGATTCTGCAGACATAGGAGTTACAGATCTTAATAAAGCTGGCGATGAGAATGATTTTGTACCAAAAAATGTGTTTCTCCTACTTGTTGTAGAAGTAGAAAAATCTGACACAGGCGAAACAGGCGAAAGACTATTTTTATTCTCATCTTTAAGAGGATCTATATAAACAAGAGCATTTCTTTTTTTTGTTAATGATCCATCTTCTTGAATCCTACCATTGATTAACGTTTTATCAGGAGGACTATTAGGATCTGGATCAAATACATAAAAATCGCTTTGCGAAGCACATTGTTCAGTAGGTTCAGTAGGACTAGGATTGACTGAAGCGTAAAGATGTTCTGCTGAATCTAGATCGGATTTTGGTTCTTCAGGAAAACAACGCATTTGTCTCATTTTATTTAAAAACTCGTCAGTAAACATACCACTTGCATCTCTTGCATCAGAAAACAAAGATCGTCTTACATCTCCTGTTAAAACTTGAACAGGCAAGGAACGTGGAGGTATATTTAGTTTATTATCATATTGCTCTTCATAGCGATTTTTTTTAGAAGAATACTTAAAGGGAGATTTTTCAGAATGCCCCTTGTAAATCGAATACGAATCAGAACCTCTTCTTTTACCGGGCCTAGCTGCTACTTCTTCATCAGTACTACTTTCATAGCTATCATAATTTTTAAGGGATGGATCTTCATTTTTCACATCTGATCCATACACATAAAAAATAGAAAAATTTAATAATACTAAGGCAGCAATTATTTTCTCCATGAGACCTCCTAATTTTTCAATAAGAAACTAAATACCATTTAGTTGTTAAATAAAAAGTTATTATAATGTTAACCAAAAATTACAAACTGTCAAACTTGCCTAAAAACAGGTAAAAACAATATAAAATTAAGAGATAATTTTAAAATTTAACTTTATAATAAAGTTTATTTTATACTTAACGAGCTTAATCTGGATTATATGTATATATTTATTAAATCTAAATTTTTAAAAGCTATTGCTTGGAGTGGTTGTTTATATGGACTTTACAAAACAAGCTCAACTTTTTTTACTATAAAGCTTTTTAATGATGTTTCTTGTGAAATTTTTTCTTTATGGGCAAGCTTAAACAGTATAATATTTCTCATACTTTTGTTTCTTGATGGCGGACTGCGTAAATCAATACCCCATTTTGCACAACTTTTTGTGTCAAAAAGCTTTTATCACCGCTCTTTTATTTATTCAGTAGCATTAGTCAATTTTTTACTACTTCTTATAGTAGGTATACCATTATTAATCGGCATAATTTATTATCTTTTACCAACCTTATACACTAAATATCTTCTATGGCCTGCTATTCTTATTCTTATTATAGAAGGTATAAGTTCTTTTTGTGTTATTATTTACCAAGCACATTTTTTACAATATTTGTATGCTATACCCTATTCTTGTGCATTACTGATAGAAACTGCTTTGAATTTTTTTATTTTAAATAAATATAATCTTTCACAAGAAAAACTTCTTATACATTTATGTATTAATAAAATAATTATCAAAGGTTTAATGTGTATTATTATGACCATTATTTTTTGGTGGTGGATTTCCAGAACTAAAAAACCATATAATCATACTCACTATCCTATTTTTTGGCATAGGGCATTTATTAAACATACAGCATTAATGTGGGCAAGCACGCTTATAAAATCATTATCAGAACGTAATTTTTTGCTTCTTTTATTTACATATTCTATTAATAATATGACAGCAAATCTTTTTAAAATAAGTCATGATTCAACTATTATTTTTCAAAGAATTGCATTTAAAACAATTGGTGTTAGTGATACTGCTTTTCTTACACAACATAATAAAAATGATGATCATTATACACGAAATCGCTTTAAAGTATTATCCAATACTATCATGTATATGAGTATTCCTCTGATACTTCTTGTCACAGGAATTTTTCTTTATCATCTAGAAAGATACTCAACAGACATGATACTTATTTTTATAATTTTCACCATAGGCTACGCTTTAGAAATCATTCTTTCTCCTTATGAAAGAATGCTAGAAACGCAAAAAGCTTATAGGTTATTATGGATAAGTTATATTCCCTATATGTTTATTTTTATTATTTCAACAATATTCCTTATCAAAGGTATCATAATGCATATACCTTATTTATTATCTATCCAAATTGCACGAGCTATAAGCGCATGTAATATACGTTATTATTCAAACAATTATTTTTTTAGAAAAAATATCAGCTAATATCCCAATGTTTTTCTTTGAGTTAACAAATAATTACTTATTTATAACATTGATAGTGATGAAGCGAGTGAATCAAGCCTTTGAATACCAGTAATATCAATGGTCTTATAATAATTCATAGTATAAATATCGATATATCAGCATTGCTTGGTATAGTTAACGTCCCGTTAAGAGTCAGTTGGCGAAACATTTCAACAGGAATAATCATTACAAGTGCTTTATTATTCGATATATTCAAAGTACCTGTAATAACAGCTAGCTGAGATGCTTGCTGACCAATGACTTGGAGAGAGGTATTATTAATTATAGTTATCGTGCCATTATAAGTACCATTTCTAAAAGCATCTGAACCTATCGACGATAAAGCTATATTACCACTGATGAAAAAAGCCCTCCAAAAATACTGCCTCTAAAAGAGGCTACCCCAATAGACACTAATGCCGTATTATTGGCAAGACTAAAGTTTTCACTACACACAGCAGAGCGAAAAGCAGCGACCCCAATAGAAGTTAAAGCAGCATTTCCAGTTAATGAAAAAGTTTTGGTTTAGGTACAATAACTTTTTTTATCTTCATGCTAATGATGCACCTTTATTATTTTTTTTAAAGACTTATCAAAAATAGTTTAAATTATACGCGTAAAACAAGAATTTTTTATAGTCTTATTGTTGCAGAATTGGTAATATTTTTTTCTAAAGAAGTAAAAAACTTTATAAATTTAAGTAGTCTCATCGCAGAAAAAATAAAAGACGTATGAAAGAGATGAATGGAATAAATACCAAGTTACAAATCCAAAATCCCGAATTTTAGCTTTAATATACTATCTCAAAAAATACCGCTTCAACTTTCTACAGCCGCCCCCATTTTCCCTTTTATGTAGTAATGATTTTTAAAAAAATATAAAAAACTTTATAAAAACGACCATCAATAGTGTGAAATAAATAAAAGACGTGTGATGGTACGTATGTAATGGTTTAGCTATTCCGTGCGATTGGTTCGTGTATGTTTTTATTGTGTGTGTTGTGTTATCTGTAACGCGATGATTATGTACAATTGTCACTATCTTTTTTAGCCATGCGTATGTAAATTTAAGTTGAATATCTGGTATTATTCCAACTGTGTAAGGTGTCTCAAGTTTTATATAAGAGTAGGCATAGATAATCTTACATTATTACATTTTATTAATATGTAGTCCCTTCCTTCTTTTCCTTTCCCTTCCTCCTCCCTTTCTCCTTATAAATATACGTAGTCAAGGCCATCCAGTCTCAGCGTTTAACCCCCAGCGTAATACAGACTGCGTGGCCGAAGGACGGAGTAAGTTCTCCCAGGGTGGTTGGGTTACATACTAGGTACAATTGGCTCTAAACCGCAAGTTAATAAAGGGGCCCTGAACGAGAAACTTTTGCTTAAATACTTCTTTAAAACCAAAAATCCATTGAAACATATTCTACGTATTATGCGACAATCAACACCTCTTACCTTTAAAAAAAGGGTAAACAAATTGCAATAAAAAAAATACTTCCAAAGAGTTACGCGACATTTTAAGCGGAATGTCAAAACTAAAGCTTATTTATATTCTTAACAAGCTTATTTGCCTACAGTTAAAATTGAGAAAACTTTAGTGAAAACGACTAAGATTTTCTTAGTATCCTATTGACAAGAATATTTTTTTGCTTTATAAAATAAGCTGTTTTAAGAGCAATTTAAAGACATATAATTAAAAATGGGTAAGGAGAATTTATGGCTAAAAAAATAATAGGTATCGATCTTGGTACAACAAACTCAGTTGTATCGTTTATGGAAGGTGGAACACCAAAAGTTATTCCTAACAAAGAAGGAAACAACACCACCCCTTCTATTGTTGCTTTTACCAAGGATGGAAAACGTTTAGTAGGAACACTTGCAAAACGTCAAGCGGTAACAAACCCAGAAAATACTATTTTTTCTGCAAAGCGTTTTATTGGGCATAGTTATAATGAAGTTAAAAATGAAGTTTCGCATCTTCCTTACAAAGTAACTGCGCGCACAAATGGTGACGTTGGCATTATGGCCCAAGGGCAAGAATACTCCCCACAAGAAATTTCTGCTGCGGTTTTAAGTAATTTAAAACAAGTTGCTGAAGATTATTTAGGAGAAACAGTTACCGAAGCTGTTATTACCGTTCCTGCGTATTTTAACGATTCACAACGTCAAGCAACAAAAGATGCTGGTCGTATTGCAGGCCTTGATGTTAAACGTATCATAAACGAACCTACTGCTGCTGCTTTAGCATACGGGCAAGATAAAAAGAAATCTGGAACTATTGCGGTTTTTGATTTTGGTGGTGGTACTTTTGACGTTTCAATCTTGGAAATCAGTGACGGCGTTATTGAAGTAAAAGCAACCAATGGCGATACACACTTAGGTGGCGATGATATCGATCAACGTATTATGACGTATCTTATTGATGAATTTAAACGCGAACAAGGCGTTGATTTAAAACAAGATAAAATGGCATTACAACGTCTTAAAGAAGCTTCAGAAAAAGCAAAGTGTGAACTTTCTACATTACATGAAACAGAAATAAATTTACCATATATTACTGCCGATGCATCAGGACCTAAGCATTTAACGATCAAACTTTCTCGTTCAAAATTTGAGTCTTTATGCGCAGATTTATTTACACGCCTACTAGAACCTTGTAAAAAAGCTGTTGCTGATGCTGGCATTCAAACATCTGAAATAGACGAAGTATTGCTTGTTGGTGGATCAACCAGAATTGCAAAAGTACAACAACTAGTAAAAGAATATTTTGGAAAAGAACCAAACAAATCAGTAAACCCTGATGAAGTTGTTTCTGTTGGTGCAGCAATACAAGGTGGTGTTCTTGCTGGTGAAGTAACCGATGTGCTTCTTTTAGATGTTACCCCACTTTCTCTTGGTATCGAAACATTGGGCGGCGTTATGACCAAATTGATTGATCGTAACACAACTATTCCAAGTAAAAAATCTCAAGTCTTTTCAACCGCAGAAGACAATCAAACTGCTGTTGATATTGTAGTCTATCAAGGTGAACGTCAACTAGCTAAAGACAACAAAATGCTTGGTCATTTTAAACTTGATGGTATTCCAGCAGCTCGTCGCGGAACTCCTCAAATTGAAGTAACATTTGATATCGATGCAAATGGCATTGTAAATGTTTCTGCTAAAGACAAAGGTACTGGTAAAGAACAAAGAATTACCATTACTAGCAGTAGCGGATTATCAGAAGCTGAAATTCAACAAATGCTTAAAGACGCACAAGAACATGAAGCTGAAGATAAAAAAACAAAGGAAACAATCGAAAAGCGCAATAAACTTGATGGCTTAATTCTTGATGTAGAAAGAACATTAAGTGAAAACAAAGATAAAATTGATGCGCAAGAAGTTTCTAATGTAGAAGCTGCTATAGCAAAAGCAAAAGAAACATTAAAAAATCATGCAAATGATGGCCAAAAGCTTGAAGCAGAAGCAGAAGAACTCATTAAAGCTTCTCAAAAAGTTGCTGAACTTCTTTATAAAGAAAAACAAGCAACACAAGCTCAACCAGAAGAAGCTCAATCACACCAAAACAGTCAAAGCAACACATCTCATGACGATTCTATTGATGCTGAAATAAGCGAATAATCGTTTTTTTAGTGCTGATACAAATAAAAAGGGTAGCGTAAAAACTGCCCTTTTTTGACTTTTATAGACTTCTTTATACACTTATAGTAAAAGAAGAGTCGTTTAAACTTTATAAAAAGAAATGACTTTTTTATGAATCTTTTATTTTTTTCTTTGTTAATAATTGCTTTTTCTCTTAATGCAACTGTTAATCAAAAACCAATAGTTCCACCATTTAAAAGGACTGTAGGGAGCTCTTCTCAAAGTACACCTAAAGAATCAACTAAAAAGAATAACAATACTGATGGAAAACCAGCACAACATTCTCCACAAGAAGTATTACAAGCAATTAAGAACATTCTAGACCAAAAAAATTTAGAAAACATATCAAAAGATATAGAATTAGCACAAACTCTTGAATCACTTCAAACTCTTTTACTTGATAAAAATGGAAAAGAATTATCATCAACAATTGCTTTATTATTAGGCGAAAAAACACAAAAAAATATTTTATCCAAAGCAGAATATCCTCTTAAAGCCACAGTTGCCCCTTACGTAAAAGCTTTAAATTTATTTTTAGTAAATCCTACAGTTGCTACATACAGACCATTGGTAAAACAATTTCTTCCTCTTTTAAAAACAAAAATTGTTGAAACTGTCTTACACAAAGAACCTATCATTCAAAAAAATATTCTGATTAATCAATTCTTAAAAAACGCAATATATGCAACTCAAGCAGTTGATTTTATAGAAAATGATAAAGATATTCCTTACGAACAAAAAATAGAAATAATAAAAGAAATACTTACAACCACTGTTCTTGATATATTCAAGAAAAATAAATTTACAACTTTAAACAAAGCTCTCAATAATTACTCTTTAGATCTTTCAAACACTAAAAATCTTACTACAATTATTGAACTCATACATGCCATATCTATACCAAATTCAGACAATAAAAAAACCATTATAACGCTCATGAAAAAAATGAGTGATATGACTAATTTAGAAATCCTCAAACATCTCAAAGAAATAGTCAAAAAAAACCAACTACCAACGACCAAAGAAGAAGTTACAACTAAAGATAAAAATACATCCATGGACTAACTGGCTTAAAAAAGAGGTTCTTAAATTAGTTGAAAAGCACAGGCAACTAACAAAGTACAAAAATAATATTGTTTGCATGTAAAAACACATGGTAAGATAAGCTCAAGCTTTGAAATTCACTTCATAAAAAAGGGAAGCCATGGTAAACAACACGCAAGAAAATAACAAAGTCTATATCTTAGATACCAATGTACTTTTACATGATCCTCAGGCTCTTTTTAATTTTGCTGGAGCTGAAATTGGACTTCCCATTATTGTTCTTGAAGAACTTGATAAATTTAAACGAGAAACTTCCGATAGAGGTAAAAATGCTCGTGAATCGATACGTCAACTAGATGATCTTAGGCAAAAAGGATCACTGGCTCAAGGCGTTGCTTTAGATAATGGTGGAACTGTTCGTATTCTTTTTGAACCCACTCAAGTCTTAGAAAACAGCCACAATTTAAATCCTGATGCTCCTGATAATATCATTTTACTCACTGCGCTTGCCTATCAAAACCAAGGAATAACCGTAAAATTTATTACCAAAGATCTTAATGCACGCGTTAAAGCAGACGTGCTTGGTATAAGTGCGCAAGATTATCTAAAATCATACGTTCCTCGTGATGAATTTTATAAAGGTTGGATAAAACTTTCAGTGCCCGCAGTACAACTTAAAAGAGAAGTTCCTGATGATCTTTTAGCCTTTGCAAACACCTATCCATTTACCATTAATGAGTATGTACTTGTTGAAAGCCAACACAACTCATTTAACTATCGTGTGTTCCGTTATACTGGAGAAAAAGTTCCTTTTATTCCTATAACTCCTCCACATCTTCATTGGAATTTAGGAGCACGAAACCCTCAACAACTTATGGCTCTTAATGCTTTGCTTGATCCTTCAATTCAACTGGTGACTCTTTTAGGAACAGCTGGAACAGGAAAAACATTTTTAGCTCTTCTTGCAGGACTTCATCAAGTTATTATTGACGACCTGTATCGTAAAATGCTGATATCACGTCCTGTTGTACCACTAGGACCGGACATTGGATATTTACCAGGTGATTTACAAGAAAAACTTCATACCTGGATGCAACCGGTATACGATAACTTAGATGTAATTCTTCATGCATCAACGGTTAATCAACATCTTAAGCAAATAGAACATGAAGGAAAATTCCATAAAGATGATCAGCACCATCCAAGCATTATCCTTGAAGGAAAATACGAAAACAAAAAGGGAAAAAATGGAAAAAAAGATGGCAGAAAAGATCATTACCACGATAGTTATGGATTTCAATCAGTGCAAGATTTAGTCAACAAACAAAAACTAAGTCTTGAAGCCATTACGTATATGCGTGGCCGCTCTATTCCTTACCAATTCATTCTTATTGACGAAGTTCAAAACTTAAGTCCTCATGAAGTAAAAACAATTGTCAGCCGTGTTGGTCAAGGCAGTAAAATTATTTTGTGTGGAGACCCTTATCAAATCGATTCACCCTACCTTGATTTTAGTAGTAATGGATTAGTTATTGCCAGTGATAAATTCAAAGGACAAGATATCTTTGCAACCGTTTACTTAGACCATTCAGAACGTAGTATTTTAAGTCAACTTGCTGGTGATTTACTGTAAATAAACAATAGTAAGACATATAGAAAAAAAGAAGAGAGTTGCGCTACTTGCAGCCCTCTTCTTTTTTTATTATTCTCCGCCGCAATTTCCAGAATTGCGATAAAGATAATTTTGCATTTCTTCATATGTCCTAAAATATACCTTATCACGTCCATTTACTCCACCCCAAGCCCAAAAAGGCTCCGCTTGAGAGGCAAAGCCTGAACTACTGCCAGTAGTATCATGCCCGGTAGGGTAGGAAGAGCTTGCCGAGCTACCAGACGAAACACCAACTGCTTTAGTATTTGGTCCACACATAAGAGCCGTACAATACGAAAAACATTTTTCTGGCGATCTACTTTCAGAACAAAAATTCTTGCATGTTGAAGCGCACTTCTGTACATTTTCTGAAGTATGGCATGCCACCGCGGCACAAATCATACCAAACAAAACAACATTCGATATACTTTTGATCATATACTCTCTTTATCTTTGACTTTTTTGCTTATGCTCTATTTGCCACGCAATACTAGTACTAATTTTATATTCATTCTTACTTTCGTATACTTGCAATAATAATTGCTAGAATTTTTGCTCTACGCCAACAATTACACTGATCATTGTTAACTTTTTCTCTTTGATTTGTATACTTTTTGTTGTTCAACCTGTGGTTGCTTATCTACATAAGAACTTTGCTTACGCAATAACATGGAACCATTATAATGCATAGGCAAAATTGTATCTTCATTGCCTCCTATCAATGTGTTACACATTGATAACATTATAAGAAATGATAAATAAATTTTTAGTTTTATGAACTTCATACTTTTATGCCCCTATAAGAATAATTGTACAAGACTTTTTATTATGTTCAACATAAGCTTGAATTTAAAAAAGATTTAAAGCCCTTAAAATCAATATGATTATTTCCTCTAAAAGATGGCGATGCCGTAAGAGCCCTGCCCCAATTTTTTTTAAATCGCTGAGAATAAACAGTACTTAATACACGTTCTTGCGATACTTTCTTACTATCATGTTCAACACCTGGATAGACATTAGTTGAACGCAATACTACAACCAAATCTGCTTCCGGTTTAACCGTACTAATGTGAGCAATAAGATGATTATGATGTTTATATGTTTGTTTTATTTTTTTACATAATGCAAATAAACGCTTTCCTACGGTATTATTCATCATATCTGCTGGCAAAGGATGTTTGTTATTAATAAGTAATAAAATATTAGAAAGTAATGGATGACCAGAATTTTCATGATAATGCATGTACCGTGGATGCAATGCAGGATGCAATAAAGAAAAATCTTTTTCGGTGTAAAAAGTAAAAAGTTGTTTTACCATCTTATCATTCAGTATAAAATCGCTATAAAAATGTGCTTGCTTATCATTTTTTTTAGATTGATCGTACAAAGGAGTTGCAAGTTGTATAACCATATCAATAGGCGCCGTTATTTTTTGTGTTGCACCTTGAATAACATTGCCACCTTGTCCCATTCCAATTACAACAAATGTACTTTTTTTATATTTTTTTCTTAAAAGTTCTAAACTTTTTGCCAAAGTGATCGCAGCATTTTTACGTGTTTTACTGCTTTCTTCTTCTTGCCAATCAAAATAACATAACAATGGTTTTGTACTTTTTTGAGGAACTGATTTTTCAAAAAAATCTTGAGGAATTTCTATATGTAAAGCAAAATTTTTTAATGAATCTTGAAACTGTTTTTCTAAATGTGGACGCTTAGGATATTCAGGTACAATAATAGTTATAAAATCACAATCACCCTCTTGTAAAACATAGACATCAGGTGCACTAACAGATTCTTGTACCTTCTTTTTTGTTGTACTATCATAGCCATTAACTATAAAGATGGCACATAATAAGATAAGACTTTTTTGAAAAATATAATGCTTCATCATTTTTTTCTGCTTTCACTACACACTTTATAACGGTATAACGCAGATTATGATGGCATATTCTTTATGCAAAAGTACACGATTTTAGTTTTTTACTATTGTTTAAAATGGATGACATGCTATAAGACGTTTAACAATATTTTTAAGTGCAGTAATAAGAGAATGATTGCGTAGCTGCAACAAAGAATAATCGGTACAACCAATAGAAAATTTACATGATGCAGGACCAAGTAACGGTCTAAAGGTAATTAATGCACTACTGAGTAGCACTATTATGACGGTCAAAAGCTTTATAAAAAAGATCTTTAAGATTTTCAAAAGAAAGACCAACTCCCGTTTTATCTGCAATAACTATAAAATCAACACCTCTAAAAACAAAACGATCTTCTCTAAAAATTGAACGTAAACGTCTTTTAAAAAGATTGCGCACAGGTGAATTACCTGTTTTTGCAGATGCAATAAGTAATAAACGTGAAGAATCAGAAGTACAAGCAGCAGTCATAATTTTTAAACCGCTGCTTCTTACTCTCATAGTAGAACGCTTAAAAAGCGATTGTATCTCAGTTCTTGTAAAAGAAGAAAAGGACATACCTACTCAATTAAGCAGAAACTGCTAAACGCTTTCTACCAGCTCTACGACGTGCATTAATAATTTTTCTGCCGTCTTTAGTAGCCATACGTTTACGAAAACCGTGTTTTCTGTTTCTTTTTAATTTGCTTTTTCTAAAAAAAGTAACTGACATGTGCACCCTATCTCATGAGTATTTTTAGACAATTATAGCCAAATAGCCGTGTTACAGTGTAAAGGCGAAATAGCTTTTTTTCAAGTGCTTTTTACCATCTTTTCTAAGTAACGCTGCGCATCTAAAGCAGCCATACACCCTGATGCTGCAGAAGTAATAGCCTGTTTATACTTATAATCAGCCACATCACCAGCTACAAAAACACCTTCAACCGAAGTTTTTGTTCCCTCTATAGGCTTAATATACCCCATTTTATCAAGTTCTACTTGCCCAGCAAACAAAGCAGTGTTTGGTTTTTGCCCAATAGCCAAAAATAATACATCTGCCTCTAATTCTTGCTCTAAGCCAGTTTTTTGATCTTTTATAGTAATAGATTGAACTTTATGCCCATCTCCCTTAATTGCCACAACAGTATGGGAGTAAATCACCTTAATCAAAGGATTTTCAATTACTCTCTGTTGCATAGCAGGAGAAGCAGTAAACTTATCAAGTATATGAACAAGTGTTATATGGCTCGTATATTTTGCCATAAAAGAAGCATCTTCCATTGCAGTATCGCCACCACCGACAATAATTACTTTTTTATTAACATGAAACGCACCGTCACACACTGCACAAGTAGTAACTCCGCGACCCCAATATTCCTCTTCTCCAGGGCATCCAAGCTTATTAGGGGAAGCTCCTGTAGCAATAATAAGAGAATGCGTTGCTAATTTTTTACCACGATGAGTTTCAATTTCAAAAGGCTTTTTAGTAACATCTACTTTTATCACACGCTCAGAAATAAATTGCGCACCTAAATGCTGCGCTTGTTCGCGCATCTGCATCATAAGCTTAGGCCCTAAAATTGATTTTTCTCCTGGCCAATTTTCTACAGCTGTGGTACCCATAAGTTGTCCACCAGGCTGTGCACCTTCTATAATAATTGGTTTTAAAAATGCCCGAGCGCCATAAATACCAGCAGTAAGCCCTGCAGGTCCTGAGCCTATAATAATAAGTTCATGAATAATATTTTCTGTCATACTGATGCTGTTTTTTGTTTAGTAAGATGATAAATGGCATAATTTAACGCTTTTTCTTTAAGGCAATACTGCCCAAGAATCGATTGTGAAAGAGGAAACTCCTGTCCCTGAGTTTTAGTCGAAGGAATTTGAAAATGTATAAACTCACGCATTCTTGGCCTCTTCATCAAATTAAGATACCATTTAATATCTTCTGAAGTAACTTCAAGCTCTTCATGCATAGCAAGCTGTGTCATAAGAATATCTTCTTTTACTTGCTTTGTTGCAAGCACTTTTATTTTATCCATAAAATCATTCTGGATTTTATATACTTGGTAGTCAGGATTTTCTTGAATAAGATCAAGTAACTCTTTTTGACGTCGCAAAATAAGATAATGTGGTACATCAAAATGATGTTTTGAAAGTAACAATTTTAAAACATCTTCTACCATTGCTCTACGCTGAGATATATCGTTTCTAAAAGAAAAAACTTCGATTAATTTTTGATGGATCTCTTTACTGTTTCTTAACTTAAAATGTTTCTTAAATTGTTCTACATCAAAATACACTTGAGGTAAAAAATCAAGTATTGTAACTTCAAACAAATAATGCGTATCAACATGACTGCTAAAATATTCTTGTAAAAAAGAAGCATCAGTAACAATCACCTCTCCCTTTTTACGTCCAATAAAAAGGGCTTGTAAAGGAAGATCTATTTCTTCTTGACCTATTTTGACCCACAATGTTTCTTTACAATGATCAAACAACAATTTTTTGTTATGATCCAACAATGCTACAGAAAATTGAACCCAATCACCAACAGATAAAAAAGGCTTCTCATGATCCTGCTGAAAAAGTGCTTCTTCTCTTAAAAAGTTTTCAACTTGTTTATCAAGATCTTTATAATTTTTACGTTTTGGGGCTTTAAATAATAAACGTTTCCATCCTTGAAAACTAATTTGATGCACTAATGGCAAACTAAATTGATACTTTGCACGTTCTTTTAATTTGATTTGAACATCAGTTAATCGAGGTTCACCGGCCAATAATACCTTATTACCTAATATTTCTTTACCTAAATGATTAATCACAAAATACCGATAGATAAACTCTTTAACATGCTCTAAAAGATGTTGTTGGAATTTTTGTTCTATATACGGAATTGGCGTGTCGCCTTTAGAAAAACCAAGTGTTCGTGATGTAGCTTTTTGAGCTAAAGATGCTTCAGTATATAAACGGGTTATATACTCAGAAGGAACCTCTATAAGAGCATCTCCAAAATGGGAGCTTACATTTTTTAATATAAACGCAAATTGTTCGCATAAAGAATCCATATACTCACCCACCTTCGCTTCAATAATATGGTGCGAGAGGAGGGAGTTGAACCCACACCCCTTACGGGACTGGATCCTAAGTCCAGCGCGTCTGCCAGTTTCGCCACTCTCGCACACTATACAATCATTTCAAGATGGTGGGCCGTATTGGAATCGAACCAATAACCTGCAGATTAAGAGTCTGTTGCTCTACCAATTGAGCTAACGGCCCTATAGATCTTCCTTACTAACACCACCTTAATTAAGTGTAGCAGAAGAACCATGAAAGGCAATGCAAACTTAAGATTATTACCCTTTAAGTTCTGAACTCTTTTTTGCAGCAAGATCTTCTACTTGCTTTATATAGCGAGCAGTGATCTTTTCAAGAACATCAGTAACTCTTTTTACAAAATCTTCAGACACAGTTTTTTCTTTTTCTGCATCTCTTATAAAATTCTGTAAATCTTTTCTAATGCTACGAATAGAAACACGTGATTCTTCAAGTTTTTTACCTAAAACTTTTACTAATTCATCACGACGTTCACTACTCATTTCCTGAAGCTGAAGACGAATAACATTACCATCATTAAGTGGATTTATTCCTAAATCAGATTCTGAAAGTGCTCTTTCAATATCAGGCATTGTTGCTTGATCCCATGGCTGAATCACAATTAAACGAGCTTCTGGTGTAGAAATTGAAGCAAGATTTTTTAAAGGAAGTTCACTGTCGCCACCGTAACAAGAAACTTTAATATTTTCAACCATAGAAGCATGTGCACGACCACTTCTTATACCCACAAGCTCATGCTCAAAATACTTAACAGTCTTGATCATTTCCTGATCAACATATTTTTCAAAAGGAGCTAATTGTCCTTCAACCAAAGTTATCGTAATCATACCGTTTCCTGATTTTTTAATTAAGCACCAATTTGATAGCGAGCAAAGCGACGAATTTTAATATTTTCACCAACTTTTGCCATAACTTCTTTAAGAACTTCATCAACAGATAATTTATCGTTCTTAACAAATTTTTGGTTAATTAAACACACTTCTTCATACAATTTACCAACTTTACCTTCAATAATTTTTTCGATAAAGTCACCTTTTTTACCTTGTTCTTCAAGTTGCTCTTTCATTAATTGTTTTTCTTTAGCAAGATAATTTTGATCAACCTCTGTAGGGCTTAAAAATAAAGGATTCATTGCTGCAATATGAAGACCTAAATCTTGTGCAAACTGCTTAACAACATCGCTACTTGCCACAAAATCTGTTTCACAATTTAATTCAACCAATACTCCAACTGTAGCACCTGGATGAATGTACGCATGCACAAGACCATGAGCAGTTTCATTGTCTCCACGCTTTGCTGCAACTGAAGCACCTTTTTTACGAAGCAACTCAATAGCCTTTTCCATATCGCCTTGAGATTCTTCAAGCGCTTTTTTACAATCCATCATACCCATGCTGGTACGTTCACGTAATTTTTGAATTAAATCTAAACTAATTTTTGACATATATTGTTCCTTCATATGAAAGATAGGTGTATACCATCTCAGGCAACGTTCTATACATTATAATAATGATCTTAATAAAACTAAGATTACCCCTACAAAAGCTTTAAAGCCCAGCGCCATTAGTATGACAAAATAACCGATTTTAGCAATAAGAACCTTATTCTCTACATCTTATCTGGTTGAGAAACACCCATAAGATTTAAACACCTCTTAAATGTTTCTTGCGCTAACATAACCATCGCAAGTCTAGCTCTACTTTGAGCAATAGATTCAGGTTCAATAACCCTATTATGATGATAATAATTATGAAAAAGATGTGCAAATTCAAGTGTATAATACGCAATTAAATGAACCTGATAATTATGGCTAATACTTTGTAATAAATCTTTAAGAGCAACCATTTTTTTAATAAGTAATCGTTCAGCATCCGTTATTGCATCTAAATCTTGAGTAGTAATAGTATTAAATTGATCATACTCAGAAGCCTTTTGAATAATACTTATAGTTCTTACCAATGCATATTGCAGATAATAAACAGGATTTTCTTCTGTATGGGATAAAGCAAGTTCTAAATCAAATTCTAAATGAGCGTCAGCTTTTCTATTTAAATAAAAAAATCGAGCAACATCTTTACCAACTTCTTGAATAACATCACCCAAACAAACAATACGCCCTGCACGTTTTGAAAGTTTCAGTTGTTTACCACCCTCTTTAATAGAAACCAACTGATACAAAATACATTCAAGAGTAACCTGATCAAAACCAAGCGCGCGTCTTATACCATCAAGACGCTTTGGATAACTATGATGATCTTGTCCTAAAATAAAAATTAAATGAGTAAATCCACGCCCAACTTTGTTACACATATAAGCTGCATCAGCAGCAACATAGGTATACGATCCATCAGCTTTTTTAAGCACACGGTCTTTATCGTCACCAAAATCGGTTGATCTAAACCATAAAGCACCTTCAGATTCATACGTAGTGCCAGTTGCTGCAAGTTTTTTTAAAGCTTCTTTAATAGCGCCTTGATGTAATGTTTTTTCAGAAAACCACATATCAAAATTAATACCATAAGACGCGAGTGTTTGTTGTTGTTCTTTTAATAACGTCTTATAAGCATATTCAATAAAAAATGATTCTTCTTTTTCTAAAAGTGATGGCCCATTAGTATTAACCAAATCATGCGCAAGCACCTTAAGATACTCTCCTTGATACCCATCTTCTGGTATTGCTACATCATACCCTAACACCTGCTGACAACGTATTTTAAGTGAATATCCAAGTCTATTCATCTGAACACCAGCATCATTAATATAATGTTCTTTAGTAACTCTATGACCAGCAAACGTTAAGACATTAGCTAACACATCACCTATAATACCACCACGTCCATGACCTAAGTGCAATGGTCCTGTAGGGTTAGCACTTACAAATTCAACATTATAAGAGGTATGCAAATTATTATTTTTAAAAAAATCATCTTTTTGAGTAAACAACTCTTTTAACACTATTTTAAGAGCATCTAAAGTAAGAAAAATATTTAAAAACCCTGGCCCTGCAATTTCTATTTTTTCTATAAATGGATGTGAAATATTTTCTACAATTTCTTGCGCAACAACACGTGGAGATTTTTTTAAAAATTTTGCAAGGACTAGTGCACTATTAGTAGAAATATCCCCAAAATCAGATTTTTGAGGATCTGTATTGATATCAAAACTATACGAAAGAGCAGATAGATTGCCGTAAAGCTTCTGTAACGTACCATGCAAAATCTGTTCTATTTGTTCAATAAAGTTCATTTTCTATCCTTTTTTATGGTTTAACAAATGTTGCAACTCCCTCTGCTAAAACAGGCAACAGAGCTTCTGCTATTAAACGCTTTGTCTTTTTTGGATCGCTTTGCATTTTTGCAGTGTATAATTCTATACCAGCATAACCACCATAATACATAACTCTTGAATTTGCATCTTGGCTATCTACTGTTTTAAGAATAAAAGCAGCTTCTTTTTTTTCTTCCTCAGTTAAAACAAGAGGACCTTTTTTAGAAAATTGAAATGTTAAAATTCCATCAACTACCGCTTTAAATAATGTATTAACAGCAAAAAGATGGTATCCCTTTTTAACTACATCAACAGTTAAATATTGAAAATCGTTATCCAATTTTTTCAGAAAACAGTTTACCTCAGAAGGAACTGAAGGAAATAAAGCACCAATACGCTCCCCTATTGTTCCAAATAATGAATTTTCTGTTGTTATTGCTGGATGTACTATTTTTACATTCCTTAATTTAGAACTATATCCCATAGTTCTTATAAAATTTCTTTTATTTAAAACATCTACCACTCGAGCAACTATAGGGCTATCTTGTATGTTGTTATCCTTTGAAAGATTAAACCAATTTCGTAAAGATATGATTCCTGTGCCCATAGTATAGATTGCTTTTATGTTGCACAATGAACGCAAAGCCTTATTATTTGTCATATCTCGATCAATTTTTTTTACAACCAACAAATGAGCCAAAGAAGCCGCAGACAATAAAGTTACTCTCTTTGCTTGTTGAAGTTGAATTGATTGTATAACTTCCATCAATGGCGCTTTTGACTGTATCAAACAGAAAGAACCACACACAGCTAAACTTAGCATTATCTTTTTAAACATTTTCAGCCTTTAAACCATTTTTCTTTTCTTTTTCAAGCTTTAATAAGTACTCTACTTGTTTTTTTAAAAGAGTTAATTTTTGAGTAATTTTTTTTATTTTATACAATCTATAGCCTTGTGCAACGACTCCTAAAAAGGCAGACCCAGTAAAAAAGGTTGCTTTTTTGACGTGATCGATTTTTGTTTTTTCATATTGTGTTTGACATGCATTATTTTTTAATATCTCCATATCATTTCTCAATCCATTTTCTGATTTTTTTTCAGGCTTTTTTAAGAGCCGCGCCTTGATATAAAAAGTAGAAGCTGCGGCAACAAAACTAGCTATAACTGGTTTTATCCACCAACGTTTTTTGTGCTTTTCAAGTTCTTTATTAAACAATGCATGATCTTTAACCTTAAGATCAACCTCTCCCTTTAAAAGCTCACTCGATAAATATTTAAGCTCTTTTTGTTCTTCTTCTGAATAGCCAGTTTCATGTTCTTGATCAAGTAGTGGTGCAAGGGCATCTTTTAAAGGACGTCCTAAGCCATTAATCCCTAAATTTTCTACTCGACCTACATGATCAATCTTAATTTTAGAAGATTCACCTTTTATTCTATAAAAATTAACTGATACCAATAATAGTAAAAAATAAAATCTATAATTCATAAAAACCCTTTATGTATGCAGGTATAGTATATTTTTTAAGAAAAATGGCAATCAATTCATTAATTTAAGCTTTATCCAAAAATTAATATGCTTTTAAATCTCGGCTGACAAAATCATATTTTTAGAAAACAAGAGAAGAATTTAACAAAAATCCAAAATAGCACTATACTTAAATAATTGATTAAAACATTTACAGGTCTTAAAAATACCAACCATGAATATAGCAGTATTAGTTTCTGGAGGCGTTGATAGCGCCGTTGCTTTGCAACTTCTTAAAAATCAGGGTCATACAATAACCGCATTTTATTTAAAAATTTGGTTAGAAGACGAACTAAGCTTTTTAGGAACCTGTCCATGGCAACAAGACCTTGAATATGTCCAAAAAACCTGTGCTCAGCTGAACGTGCCATTAGAAATAATCTCTTTACAAGAAGCTTATCATAAAAAAGTTGTTGCTTACACTATAGCAGAAGTCAAAGCAGGTCGAACTCCAAACCCAGATGTTTTGTGTAATACTCTTATTAAATTTGGTGCATTTTATGATAGCGCTGGCCATCAGTTTGAAAAGATTGCAACAGGACATTACGCTTGGGTTGAAGAACAGAATAATAGTTTTATTTTAAGTCGTTCTGCTGATGAATTTAAAGACCAAACCTACTTTTTATCACAACTAACCAAAGAGCAACTTACACGAGTACTTTTTCCTATTGGTCAATACACTAAAGAACAGATACGCTCATTAGCCCATGAATATGATTTACCAAGCAAAGATCGCAAAGATAGCCAAGGTTTATGTTTTTTAGGTACTATTAAATTTCGTGAATTTATTGCCCATCATGTCGGCACCAAAGAAGGATCTTTAATAGAATTTGAAACAGGAAAAGAAGTTGGCAAACACCAAGGATGCTGGTTTTATACTACAGGTCAGCGTCAAGGTATCGGTCTTTCTCATGGACCATGGTACGTGGTTGCAAAAGATTTTGAAAAAAACATCGTTTTTATTTCAAACAAATATCATGAAACTGATAAAATCAGAAATAAATTTTTAATCAACTCTGGTAACTGGTTTATAGATAATTTTGAAAAATATGTACTTTCTATGGAACAACCTTTGCTTGTTAAAACTAGACATGGTGAATTTTTACATGAATGCACCTTAGAACATACACCAAAAGGAACTATCGTAACTCTTAAAGAGCGTGATCAAGGTATTGCCCCAGGACAATTTGCAGTATTTTATGATGGCAAAAGATGTCTTGGATCTGCACCTATTACACAAGCACTATAGGGATATCTATGAAGTTATCATCTACCACTATAACTTTTTCTACATGGCTTACCATTACACGAATCCTTATGATTCCGTTTATTATGTATTATGGAATCACCAAACAATGGGATTATGCATGCGTACTCTTTTGCTGTGCTGCACTTACCGATATTCTTGATGGCTTTTTAGCCCGTCTTTTACATCAACAAACATACTTAGGCGCTTTTCTTGATCCAGTTGCAGACAAATTACTGATTACCAGTTTATTTTTTATTAGTGCATTACAAGATAATCAGTTACTTACTATTCCATGGTCACTAATAATCCTTGTTATATTTAGAGAACTGTGTATTGCCGTAGTATTTATTTACTCATACTACAAATCAATTTCTTTAATGATTGCACCAACTTTTACAGGAAAGTTATCGACCACTATAAACAGCATTGTTATTGCATGGTTATATGTAGGTAATAAGTATGAGTGGTCAAACAATACCGCTTACACCCTTATTATTATTTTTGCACAATTACTCATTATCGGTTCACTTATTGAATATGCTTTTATTGCATACAAAACTTTTAAAAAAGTATCGTCATGAATAAAAATTATTACACTATTATTATCAGTTTACTTCTTATTACTACACCAACAGTTCATACTGAAGATTTTTTAAAAAAACGATCCGGTCGCCATTCAGAAACATCTTTAGATGTTAAAAAAAGTATTGGAGAAGAACTAAAAAAAAATTTGACGAACAGTGCTATGTTGAGTACATCTTGTAATGAACGCATTGAAATTCTTGCAACAAAAGCCGATAAATTACTTAATAACGACGCATTATTTTCAGGCCCCCACGGAATAAAATATGAAGAAAGATTAAAAAAACACACCAAAGCTTTAGAAACAATGCTTAGTCAACTTGAACAACTTAATAAAGAATTAGAAAAAGATTTTAAACTTTCATAGGAAGGATTTCAGATGGCAAGTGGTTACAACCGAATTATTATCATGGGGAATTTAACCCGTGATCCTGAACTTAAACAGTTAGGTTCTGCTCAATCAGTTTGCAGATTAGGACTTGCATCAAACCGTCAATATAAAAATCGTCAAAATGGTGAAATGGTTCAAGAAGTATGTTACGTGGATGTTGATGTTTGGGGAGCTCAAGCAGAAACTTGTAAGCAATTTTTACAAAAAGGTCGTTCTGTTTTAATTGAAGGACGTTTAAAGCTTGATTCTTGGCAAGATACCGATGGTAAACAGCGCAGCAAACATTCAATTGTAGCTGATCGTGTAGTATTTATGAATCAAGCTGGTGAAAGTGGAGCTTTACAAAGCAAAGATGACGAATTTTCTCCTCTTGAACCACGCAACGATGTTGAACGTGAATTAATGTCACAACTTGATGATATCAAAGCAAAAATTCAACCAGCACAACGTAAAACAACATCTTCTTTTGGCTCTCCAACTACTACGGCTCGCTCAAATGAATCAGCCCCTTCAATGTTTAAAGATGAACCTCCTTTTCAGGACGATTTACCTTTTTAATTAAGAGGCTATCCGAAAATTTAATTTTTTAAGAAAATATGAATGTTAATCGGTTGTCACCCTGAAATAATGTGAACTCGATCTAATATTTTAACTGATAAACGCTTTGTATCGTTATCCAGAGCAAAAGCATTTATGCTTAAAGCGTGGGATCAAAAAATTTGAATTCCACGCCTTTACTTCGTTTCATCTCTGATGACGGTTTTTTTCATTTTATTCATACTTTCTTAGATCAAATTACCCCTATAAAATAGAAATCTTGAGCCCTTTCTTAAGCTTATTTCAAGTTGTAAAATTGACAATTAGAATCATTTAATGCCAAACTGAAAGAAACATAAGCACTAAGGAGAGTTATATGAAGTGGGGGCTAAATTTATTTTTTATATCTATACAACTTTTTTTTGAGATCAATTTTATTTCATATTCACTCAGTGCACGTGAAACTATTAATCTTTCTTTTACAAAAATATATCCGCAATCTTCTTTAAAAAATTTTTTTGGTTTAACAATGCGTTTATGGACGACTGTTCAAGAACTAAAACAAGAGAGCCATAAAGAACTTAATCATATCTTTATGGCTCATTTTGCCCAAGAAGTACTGCTTCTTAATACTACGGTTGATATGATGCTTATCGAAACTATCAATCCAACTCAACACAACAATGGACAAGAAAGCATGCTAGAAAATGTAGAATATCTTACTAGTATCATCAAAGAGTTACTCAGTGATTATACAGAAGTTGTTAAACAGCACACTGAAAAACACGTTGTATGCGCAGTATCTTTATTCACTTTAGAAGCCATACTCAAAAAACTAACTCTCTTTATTAAAGAAGGAACTGTTTTACCTGCATTAGAAAGACTTGCGCATCATTCCATCGATATAACGCCTCTATCGGTTCCAACCATGATGTATCCAGAAGCACCAATACCATGCACCCAATATGCTCGTGTATGATTTTTTGTTGTAAAAAAGCTAATCGGCGCTACAGATTCTTGAGCAACATTCCATTCTACAACATTGGTCCTAAATGGTAACATTTGTACATTATTAATCCCATTACTTGCAAAGTCTAAACGATCTTTAAAGCCAATATGAAAACGTCGTGCTCCATCACTCCAATAATAAGTAAGTCGAGAAATTGATGTAGGGATTGTTGAATCCGTAATAAATGCTGTTGCAGTTGCAGGTAATTCAGTAAAGGTAAGCGCATCACCACTTGCACATAATTGATGTAATGAACTTCTATCATACACTCTTTCAGAAAGTGCATTATCAACCCAATGAGCCGTAAAAATTGATGTTGGAATACGGCATCTATCTGCTGCACCAACAAAATTATACGTAATGCCAGAATCTGGTGCGGTTATAAGCGTCCACGCTGCTGCAGCCTGATTAGCTGCTGCTTGCACGCCTCCTAAAGTTGTTGAACGATACAAACCATTATTTGTTGCCAAAATAACCTGCTCTTGATTTCCTACATTACTTTGCGCCACCACTTCACAATCATAAAACAGTGTTGCGGCAGTTAAATTTGAAGGCGCACTATTGGTGCCCGATGTTGCAAGAAGTACAGGTGTTAATGCAGCAGCAGTTGCCTGATTATTAATTCTATATAGTCGATCAACAATAGTAGTTGAACCGCTGGTGTCTTTAGTAAGAACATACATAGAAAAACCTTGCTCAACTCCACGTGTTTTAAATGCAACCACTTCACCTTGGATCCCTGCCATTAACTGCCAACTATGTGTTGTTACATCAAAAGCGCCAGCATTAACACTCCCCAGTGTTGCAACTGTTGCACCTACTCCACCACCATTAGTTGCCCATACATAAAGACCATTTTTAGTTCCTGCAAAAAAGAAACCTTGTGAACTAGGATTAATGTCACCAGCAGAATAACCAAGCACCGTTACTGCACCTGCTCCTGCTGGAAGTTGTGTTATAGAAAAATTTGCAGTAGAAGAAAAATCTGTGGTAACTAATCGTTGCACGCCAGTATATGAAGCCGTTGCAGCAGTACTAACAAGTGCAAACGCAACTTTATTAACCCCACCAAAGAGCGCATATCTTCTGGTTGTATCATTACCATACGCACCTACAGATTGATTTAAATCAAAAACAGAAAAGCAACCATCAGAAAAGTTATTATTAAGAACAGAAACTAATTTGGTAGTATCTGCACTTGAATCGGTCCAACTCGTGCGACGCACATTTTGACCCCCAACTTCAACACCCCATACAGCACCACTTACCGGACTTACTGCAAACGCTTGTAATGAACCATCAGTTGTTGAACCACTTAAATCAAACGGCGCTGCTTTCGCCCAATCGGTCCAACGAATGATTTTCCCAAAATTATTAAACTGCGCTTGTGAATAATAGACACCACCAACATTAGTATCATTAATAACATCAGAAGCGATTGAAACAAACACCGTATCACCAACACATTCCAGCCACGTAACACCTTTATTTTGATCATTAGCGTCTATAGGAAGATTTCCTGCCCCTACTTGCATGGTAGCAAGCTGCGCTGCAACCCCAATACTTGGCAATGTTGCACCCGTTGCAACTGCTGTGCCCGTTGTAGTGATATCATATGCCGCCAATTTACCAAGATCAGTACCAGCTGTAGCAACAAGTGGAAGAGCATAAACCGTATTTCGTGTAGTTGATTGACTATTAACTAAAAGAGGTCCGCCAGGAGCACCAGCACCACCTACAGCTACTAAATAAGGAAATCCTGTTGAAGTATGTAAAACAGATATTTTTTCAAGAACTACACGTGCGTCATTACCACCTGTACGCAATGCTCCAATCACTCTATTATTATCTGCAAGTGCAGCTCCTGCATTATTATATTGTGCAATACGTGTTAACGTATCAGCCTGATCGTCATAATCAAAAATCACCAATCCACATACAATATTGTTATTATTTGTTGCCGCAGTCATATGGGCAGTAATATACAACTTTTTAACTGTTGCATCATAGTACATATCCTGAAGTGCGCCACTTAAATTTTCTACAGGACCAGCCCCTCCATTTGCAGCATCAGTTACATTAAAACCAGTAGCACTGGCCAAAGCACCTGCAGCTGTCCCTAACCCTGTAACCCGTGCAGCAACAGGATTGACGCTTGAACCGGTTGCAACATTGTGATACGTAAAACTTAATGCGCTAGCAGACCTCACAACACCAACTATAGCAACACCATCACCAAGCTCTGCACCAAATTGTGTTTGATTAGCTGTCCCTGAACCTTTAAGTGCTGCAAAAATATGATTTTCACTTGCTGCTAATTTAAGCATAGAACCCATTGCACCAACAGTACCTGAAGAATCATTAATAGCTGCTGATTGC
>VFQT010000268.1_pt1 | contig 82166 bp, 77 predicted proteins | sample 3512381 | NCBI WGS metagenome assembly VFQT01 (sample SAMN10412376, study PRJNA504923) | tailings metagenome | isolation source: Relicate 2 Philex TSF3 active mining site | place: Philippines: Tuba, Benguet | collected 2017-08-29
TTCTGATCTACGAATTGGATTTTGGCGATCACGGTCTGTGAGTTTTGTTCGTCCTCTCAGCGTTCCGTTCGCTTCCTCTGATTCGGTGACACATCGAGTGTCGCAGCTTCGCAGGTGTCGTTCGTTGAATTCACTCACATTCAACGCAAGCGGAGTCTGGACCAATAGGCCGAGTTCCAGGTGGGGCTGGTACCGATGAGCCAGGGACTGAGGGTGTGCGATGGCAGGTTGGAGTCTGGTTTTGGGTAGGTCAGGATGTTGAACAGGAAGTCCTGTTTGGCTTTCGGTGTCTCGGTGATGTCGGACCAGAGGAAGCGGACTTCAGTTGTGGTTCGACCGTTGAGTGTCGCGCCAAAGGACTGGCTGACGGCTTTACGGTCCTTCTCGGCACGGAGTGACCCTCCGTTGGCATAGTCGTAGGTGTAGAAGTAGCCGCCCAGCGGTTGTGGGCCATCACGGCGAGTGATTGACAGGTCGAGTTGAATGCCTTGTCGGTCAGCGGCCATGAGGCTGACCAGCAGCAACGCGGGAGCCTGCTCGGCGGGATGCTCGATTCCGAAATACAGGGCTTCATTGGTCCACGCGGTGCGAACGATCGTGGGATTGTCGTTCGGCTGCGAGGGATCGCGCGGCAGCAATCGCGACATGCCAGCCTGCTGCCAGAAGTCTTCATTGAGCTGACCGTCGAGCGTCACGTCAGGCTCGCGAATCGGAATGGCGTCATGGCAAAAGACTGTGTCCTCGGGACGCAGCTTCTCGGCAAGCTGGATGCCATTTTCAATGATCGGGGTCACGATTTTCAGACCCTCGGTGTTGAAGACGGTCGCGAGATACGCCGTCCAATCCAGACGATGTCGAGCGAGAACGTCCGTTCGTTTCGGCAGCCGCTGTGCGAGTTCCGCCGATTGCCGCCGCACATGCTCGTCCAGCCACAAGAACGCCGAGTCGATGACGATCCGCTCGCGGAGCACGCGAATTTGTACATCGGGATGCTGAACAGTGGCTGTCATCGCTTCGTCCAGCAGTCGGTAAGCCTCCGCGAAGAACGCGGCATCGCAAAGTTGCTCGGCCCAGTCGTGCCGCTGCACGTCGACGATCCGCGTCGTGAGTTGTGCTTGTCGCGACTCAATCAATTCGAACAGCGCTTGCATAGACGATGCCGCCGGGCCGTAGTAGACCGTGCAAAATCTCTCGACGAGCCACTTCGTCCGTTCATCGGAGTTCGACGGATCATCGAGCAGCTTCATGCCGACCCAGGTTCGTAGCGGCATGAAGCTCTGCAAATCGGCGCTGATCGGGTCGTTGTTGAGACCTGCGCCGAAGAGATCCTCGCACTCGGCGGTGAAGAATTCGACACCGGACTCTTTGAAGTACGCGATGTCGCGTGCCATCGCTCGAACGTTCGAGTTCGGAGCGAACATCCCCGGCGGATGCTGGGAGAAGACTCGCCAATAGTCCCAAATCCCAAGCTGGCACTTCTTCACGCGCCACTCTTCGAACAGCCGATGAGGCCGTTCGTTCTGCGGATCGGTGAAGGGGCGGGTTGAGTCTGAGAAGCCGTAGTTATCGCAGAACCTCACAAGCACATTGGGGTCGGGCTTGATCGTCTTCGGGGCCTGCAGCGTGAAGTTATACGCCTCAGTCTGGACGACGACATCCGGGAACTCGTCCTTCACACCGCGAGCAATGTGATTCACGAACTCCAGCAGCGGCCCGCTCTCGGTCTCTTCACGATCAGCGATCGCTTTGCAATCCGGGCAGAGACACAAGTTCGCGGTGTTATCGTTCTGCGAGACTGACAGGATGTTCGACGGCTCACGGCCTTCTTTCTTCGCGGCAGCAATCTCGTCGCGCAGAAACTTCTTCGACCGTTCCAGCACGATGCGTCGCACATCGGGATTCGTCATGCAGAGTTGAGTCCAGGCCGTTGGTGTACCCAGATCATCGGTCACGCGTTTGCCGCTCGCGTCCATGCCGAAGTACTCGGGATTTGATTTCGTGAACTCTTTCGATGAGATGAAGTGCCCGAAGGTGTGCACGCCATCGGGAATCATCCGCGTGCAGTCGCCTGCCGCGACGCTGGCCCAGATGGTGTTCTTGCCGAAGACGCGATGCCGCTCGATGAGCCGCCCGTCATTCACCGGATGCGCATACGGAAAGCCGGTGAAGAGTGCTCTGACCGGAAACGCCGGCCGCCCGCGCCGATCAACACTCGCGATCGTGAGAGTCGGCTTCGAGGGCACGAACTCCGAGAACGGATCGAGCAGCAGGACTCCGACTTCGTTCTCCAGAAACTCGCACACGGAATAGATCGTCCCGCGTGGCTTCCCTCCGACCAGAAGTAATGCCCCCTCGACCGACTTCACGCACCACTCTTCCGGCTTGAAGTTCGCGACATTGATCCCGTGCCGCTTTGCCGCCTGCGTGTCTCCGACAAACAACTTGATCGGCACCGCCTGCAAGTCGCCTGCGTCCTCGGTCTTCACCGCAACGTCCGCCGTCGTGACTTTCCGGAGATACTCTGCAAGCCAGCTCGCCGCAGTGCTCTCCTCGGCGTTCGGCTTAGCCGCAGTGACGACAACACACCGCGACTTGCCGCCCTGAGTCAGCGTAAGTTCCTCCGCACTGACGGCGGCGACCAGCATGAGTGAAGACAACACGGCCGCACTAAGTTTCAAGACCCTGTCGTTCAAGGACGGCTCCTCTTGTCTTCAACTGTGTCCCGACTGGCGCGCCTCCTCCGCAGGATGTCGTAGGCAGCCCCGTCGGAGCGTGGATTCGCTCGTCGGCATGATAGCTCAAAGGCAAGTTGAGCGCCCTCGGACGGCAGTGATTTCAATTCACTGCATTGAACCCCAAAGAAAAAGCTGTTCGACGTTTGGGTCGAACGGCTCGATTTGAAGGAAAATCGGGATGACAGGACACGGTTAGAACTTTTCCTGACCGGCATGAGAGGTTGGGATGACAGGGTAACTCAGCGGCTCTTCACAGGCTGGGTTTCGCTCTTCGAGCGCATGCCAATTCCCATCCGTTCGAACACATGACCTTTCCGGACCTGTCAGACGAGCACACCGTCGCCGTCCTTATCGAACTGCCTAAACAGAACCACAGCAGGATGCTGGTCCTCGTGCAGCTTCCGATCGCAATTCTTGTCAGATGACCGACAGCGATTTGGCAAGCCATGAACGTGGCTGATGCAAAAGACACGACCTTGGTTCCGCGGGGTTCTCATGGTGTTCGCCGTTGCTTGTTTTTGAAGAACTGCCATACACGCTCCGCGCCGGAGAAAGATGCGATTGGCGCATTGCCCTCTCGACGGGATTTCGATCCAGGCCAACCGTGCGCCCCGGCCGCGTCAACTACGAACTCAGTGACAGCGCCCTTCTCGGTTGCTGCGTAGACAGTTGTGGTCACCGTTCCCGTGGTGTCCACTTGCGCCGGACTCTGCGATTTGTTCACCTCTGCCCAAAATTCGACAACGTCTTTCAGAGGCTTGTACGGAGCATCCTGTGCTCGTCTGACCAGGAGATTTCGGCTCATGCCTCCCTCGAGCGGAACCTCTTCATCTTTCGCACCATTGATGATGAGAATCGGCAATGGAACCGTGGGCTTTTCATCGAATGTAAACATCGTTGCGACCACGGGCGCCACGGCTGCCAGTCGTTCGGGCCTCGCTACGGCGTAGACAAACGTCATCATGCCGCCGTTGGAACCGCCCGTCAGGTAGATGCGAGTTGGGTCGGCGTCGTGGTCCTTCACGAGTTTGTCGATCAGGAAATCGAGGTACGCGATGTCGTCGGCGTCTCGTACTTGCTGCCGCAGAAGAAATCCGGTGTTCCACGCGTGTCGTTTGTTGCCGAAATCGGTTCCCTCGCCGTAAGCCACTATGAAGCCGTTTGCTTCGGCGATTGGGTCGAAGCCCGAGTTGGCACGCATGATCTCGGCACTTCCCTGGCCGCCGTGGAGCGCAATCACGACCGGCCTCTTCGTGCCGTCGGTCGACGCGTTTACAATCAACGCACGGCGATCCTGTTGCTTGACCTTAAAGGTCAGTTCAAATTCGGATTTTCGATTCGTCGACTCGGTCGTTGCAGGTTGCGCGAATGCCTGCCGGTAGAATAGCCAGTTGGAATCACCGAGCGCTTCCAGGGTCCGCATCGGGTTGTGATCAACTCCCTCAAGCACGGTCCAGTCATGAGGAATCGCGAGTTTCTCGAGGTGCTCGTGAAATGCGAGGTTGTTGTTGAACGTTTCATCCTGATCGCCGCATACGACGCGAATAAGTGAGCCTTTAGCAATCGTTTCCGCATTCTGTTCCGCGAGGCGACGGGGACTGACGCTTCTGAAAAACTCCTGATCGCCTCCGTAGACTTGCTTCAGAACCTCTGCAGCTCGTTGCCGGCCTGCTCGCGGTGTTTGAATGAGTTCGGGTTGCAATGGGCCGCCGCCCATGATGGATACGGAGTGGAAGAGATCGCAATACTTGAAGCCAAGCCTCGCCGCACCGTAGCCACCCATGCTGTAGCCATCGAGCAATCGGCCATCGCGCGTGGCGAGTGTGCGATAGGTCGCATCGATATGCGGCACAAGTTCTTTGACGATGACGGTTTCGAGCGGTACCGAGCCGTCTTTCCAATCGACGTACATGCCTTCCACGAGGCCGTTGACAAAGACGACCAGGCAAGCCGGCGTTTTGCCTTCTTCAATGGCGGTGTCAAAGTGCGCCGCGACTTTGGGAATGCCCGGCAGGCCGCCACCCGAGCCATGCAGCCAATAGACGACTGGAAACCGCTTCTGGTCATCGCGTTCATAGGCTGCGGGAGTGTAGATGTGGTAACTGACTTTCGTGCTGGCCGCGGCGCTGTCGAACGTACGAAACGAAACTCGCGGAGCCAGCACTTCCGCCGTCGTCCAGGCTGCCCTACTCTGCGACTGATCTGGCTCGGATTGAGTCGGCGACGCTGAATCCTGCGCGAGTGTCAGGCCCATGAACTGGGCGACAAATACGATTGACAGACCAAACCGCATACGAAACGTCCTGGCAAGCTCTGCTGCTCTCATCGGATGTTGAATCCTCTGCTTTGAATTCCGTCATTACCGAATACCATAGCCTTGGGATCTGAGTCTGAGAATGCAGACCAAACGGGTTTGCCCTCGACATCGGGACAACCCGTGCGCATGAAGGCAGCCCAGTAGTCCATCATTGCTTCGCTAATCCGTCGGCCTTCCGATGAGTCCTCAACCGCAAGCGTGTCGTCCTCACGGCCTGCGCCTGTAAACCCGACAGCACCTCCGCCGCGTCGCGAATTCCTGGCGCGATTGGCAACCTCTTGGTTGCGGAATCCGTACTGGCTAGCGGTCGACTGTCCAAAAGTGCCAAAAGCGTAAGCGACCGATTCGCCATGCAGGGAGGCATGACGACTCGCTCGGGCTGCGGGCGGGACATAGGTGAGTTGAAATAGACAAACGGGTTGGCCGACGCGAGCCATATGAATGGCATTTTCCACCTGATAACCGAAGGCGCCTCCAGTGACGATATCGTCGCCGAACTGGCGAGCCCCGGATTCTCCGTTGGCAGCCCTCATCGCCCCCGGCTTATTCTGCATCTCTTTCATTTTTGCTCGAACACTGCGGCGTTCCTCGTCGTCCATCTTTCCGTCGCCGTTCTTGTCAAATCTCTTGAGCAGGTCAGAACTCCGAGGCGTCTGACAGAAGGCCGGGCCGCCCGCGATGAAGAGCGACAATACAACCACTACTAGCAGGACTTTTTTTGACATGGTGATCTACGAAACAATTGACGTGCGTGAATGGGGGTGATGGCGAACTCTAAGCAGGTTGCGTTGTTACTGCGACGGTCATTCGCGACTTCTGTCTGAAGCCCTGATCCAGCGGTCCGACATCGGACTGAACCAGGTTCGCAGAATGTCACGACGCTCGTCGGGCTGCGAGTGCCGATCCAGTTTCCGGAATGGCTTTGTCAGGTGCCCTTCAGGTTGATATCGATTTTCGTCCGCTGCGTGTGAATCGATTAGAGTGAACGAGATGGTGGAAGGGGCTTGTTGGGGCAGTTCCCGTTCGATGGTCAGTCGACGCACGACTTTGGTCTCCCGATCAATCTCAATTCGAGCTGATCGGAGCCAGCCACCACGCCATGCTCTTCGCGGTGTCACGCGGATCACATGTGTCGTTCCGGACTGGTGTTCACGAGTCAGCAGACAATTCCGAACAAAATTATCCAGCAGCGATTCCAGATTCAGCGAGTAAAGATTGGCGAGGTACTCGAGAGGAGCACCCATCTCGTCCCGCTCAATGATGACTGCCTGCTTCGATCCCAGACAGATCCAGATGCCGTTTTCGTCGTTTCGCCCCCAGACGAATCGTCGTTCACCTCGATTCATTTCGACATAAAACCGGTCCCCCAGAGTGATGACGCGAACTTCTTTTGGTGTCTCGGCTTCGGGTGACTCAATCGCTCGTTCAACGTTGACGAGATAGATGCGTTCAATCGACGCGGCGTGAGCTTCCACAGCGTCTCGAATCAGGGTGGCCGGGCTGGCCAACACAGTCGATTCATGACGCCCCAGCAGAAACGCCACAACGATTAGCCCCGAAACCATGGACATCCAAGCAACTCTTCGCTGCCAGCCGCCTCCTGTTTTCGCTGTCGGCCTGGACGAATTCGGCGCTTCGACTCGCGTTGAAGCCGGTGCGATCGCAGACACAACCGGCATCGCTCCAGACTCGGTCACGATGTCAACCAGCGATCCCACGGCATCCGCGCCAATCTCTTGGTGCAACAACGAGTCCAACAGCAGGTGATCCACCACCTGCCCAACACTGGAGGGATCGGAACTCATCAGATGCTGCAACGCATCGAGTTGTTCCTGATCTGGCTGATCATCAATCAACTCGATCAATAGTTGTTTCAATCGTTCCTTTGGAGACGGCTCGGAAGTCATGACTCTGCATCTCCCATTGCCAGACTCTGTTCGATGCAATTGAGGAGCGCACTGCGAATGCGAAACAGTGTCTGACGAATCGAACCAACCGGCCGCCCGATGGACCCGGCAATCCGCTCGATGGCCTGGCCGTCGACGTATCGCAGGTCGATCAGTTGTCGCTGCGCCGGCGGAAGCTTGTTCAGGCAATGCTCAAGCGCGTCGCGGCGTTGATCGAGTTGACTGAGACGCTGTTCCGCGACCAACGCCATCCGTTCCAGAATCTCGGCATCAAACACGAGCCTGTCGCTTCCGGACTTGCGGATCTGGTTCAGCACTTTGAAGCGAGCGATCTGGCTCGCCCACGCCCAGAAATCAGTCCCCGGCTGGAACCCGTTCGCTTTTTCCCAGAGGACCGAATTGACCTCCTGCAGCACATCATCCACGTCGCTCGAGTTTACCAGCAAACATCGCACAAACGCCCTCAGCCGCGGCTGGCACCGGGCAATCTCCTGAACAATGAACCTCTGCGTCTCTCCACTCATCGCGTTTCACCTCTGTTGTAGAGCAAATGTCGCCCTCTCAGGAAACGTCAACAAGCAAGTGAAAAAATCGAAGATCCAGAGAGCCAATGGGCTACGGTATGAGACGAGATTTGAACTCTCTAAGCCGCACCACAGCAACGAGTTCGGCTTCCATACAGAAAAGCCAGCGACACTGAGTTCGCTGATTTGAACTCTGGTAGTCTGCGGCTCATTCGATGCAACTGGTTGTCCCGTAACGAAAAACAGCTCGCTGCGAATCAACGCAGCGAGCTGTTCTGATTTCAAAATCGGGGCGACAGGACGGCTATTGAACTTTTTTCGGGCTCGTTTGGCAACTGGACAAAGTCGTTAATTGCAATTGCACAAGGACTTGCGAATTGAGGCCTGAAACCTGGCCGCCGAAAGTGACTCGGGTCACTTTTTACTTCAGCCTCACCACGTCTCGGCCACGTTTGGTCGTAAAACTCGGTGCCTGTGCCGTAGAGCCGCAGCGCAACGAAGAACCAAAAACTGCCACTGGCCACGGACGCAGGATGAACTGTTCTCTGTAGACTGGGATCTGCTGGTTTTGCGCGGGGTCGCTGTCGACGATGCTGTGCAAGCACGCCCAGCAGTCGGGACGGAAGGCGTTTGACATCGGGGCGCTCGATCAGGCCCTGCTCGGCCCTGCGGGCACATACCCAACACGCAACTGATCGAGCCGCAATACTTGCTATGCGACTGGCCGATGTTGTTGCCGTTTGCTACTCGTACACGGCCGAAACACAGTAGACAGTGATATTGGCGCGGCGATTGCGGCACCGAGAGGCCACCCACCGCCATCGCAGCGAGAATCCGATATTCACTTCATGTGTTCATCTGTAGGAAACTCACATGTTTTCGCCAATCGTCCTGCGGAAACGCGACAACGCGAGGCCGAACAGCGCCGTGCCGATCAGCGCCAAGGCGACGAATTGCGGCCACACGACTTCCAGCCCGGCACCTCGGTACAGAATCGCCTGGGCGAGCATAACGAAATGGGTGTTCGGCGCCACCAGCATCACCTGCTGCACGATCTCTGGCATACTCTCTCGGGGCGTCATTGCGCCGGAAAGCATCTGTAACGGCAAGAGGATAAGCATCAGCAGCAGACCGAACTGCGGCATCGACCGCGCTAGCGTCCCCAGAAAGATGCCCATCGACGTGGTGGCGAACAAGTGAAGCGCGGTTCCCGCCAGAAAGAGTGCGAGCGAACCCTGGAGCGGAACCCCGAGCATCCCCCGCACGACGGTGGTCAAGGAAATGCTGCTGGCAATTAGCACAACCAGCGCCATCGCCCAGACTTTGCTGGTCATGATCTCGAAAGGGGTCACCGGCATCACAAGCAGATGCTCGACCGTTCCGTGCTCACGTTCGCGAATGAGGGCCGCCCCGGTGAGCACGATCGAGAGCATGGTGATGTTGTTGATGACCTGCATTACTGCTGCAAACCAGGATTTGTTCAAGTTGGGATTGAAGCGTACGCGCAAGGCGAGATCCACGGGCGGGGCGGCCGCATCACGATACCGGCGGTCGAAAGTGCGGACCTCATCAGTGATGATCGACTGGATATATCCGCTGCCGACAAAGGCCTGACTCATGCGCGTGGCGTCGACGTTGAGCTGGATTTCGGGCTGGTGTCCGGCGAGCAGATCGCTTTGGAACTTGGGCGGAATCACAATCGCAAACGTGTCCAAGCCAGCGTCCATGCGGGCATCCATCTCGGCCTGCGTGATCAGTTCCGGCGGCAGGAAGTAAGGCGGATAAAAGGCGCTGGCGATGCGTGCCGAGAGGGGGGAGCGGTCCTCGTCGACGATGGCGATGGGAGCTTTGTTGAGCGTCTCGGGGATGGCGGTGGCTCTCGTATAAATCGAGAGCGTAAAGGCGTAGACGATCAGCACGAGCATGATCGGGTCGTGCCACAGGCTGCGCAACTCCTTGATTCCCAGGTGGAAGATGTTGTCGGCGCGCATGGCTCAACGCTCCTGCTTGCGGAGCAGCGCCGCAGCCAACGCCACCAGAATCGGCGCGGCCAGTAACAGCGGGATGAATGATGCCGCCAGGTCGGAAGAATCTAGCGCCTTAGAGAAGACACCTCGCGAAATCGTCACATAATGCGTAGTGGGATACATTTCTCCAATGATTCTGCCGGTTCCCTCCAACGAAGACACCGGGTCGATGATCCCCGAGTATTCCGCCGCCGGGAGGATGGTCAGTACGGCGGTGCCGAAGATCGCGGCGATCTGGCTGCGCATGAAGCTCGAGATCAGCAGCCCCACGGCAGTGGCGGCACAGACGTACAGAAACGTTCCTGCCCCCAGTGTCAGAAAGCTCCCCGTCAGCGGAACACCAAAGACGGTTACCGCCAGCAAGACCATGAGCAGGAAGTTGAGCATGGCCAGGGCGACGTAGGGGAGTTGCTTGCCGATCAGAAACTCCAGCCGGGTCGCCGGCGTCACATAGAAGTTGATGATCGACCCCAGTTCCTTTTCACGGACCACGCTCAATGCCGTGAGCATCGCGGGGATCAGCATCAGCAGGAGGGGAATAACCGCCGGAACCATTGCCACCAGGCTCTTGATGTCCGGGTTGTAGCGAAAACGAGTCTCGACGTTGGCCAGGCCATCCCCCGGAATACGCCGGAGCGTTTGCGAACCTTGCTGGGAAAGCCATAGGGCGTGTATCCCCTGAACGTAACTGCGGACGGTTTCGGCACGCTGGGGCATGGCTCCGTCGACCCAGACGCCGATCTGCACCTGGCGGCCACGGGCCAGGTCGCGGGCAAACCCAGGAGGAATCTCGATGGCCAGACTCAACTCCCCGGAGCGCATCCGCCGATCGAGATCCTCATAGTCGCTGATCGGTACATGTTCGATGAAGTAGCGTGAGCCGGCCACGTTCAGCACGTAATCGCGGCTGACGGTGGTCTGATCGCGGTCGAGAACCGCAAAGGTGAGGTCTTCCACGTCGAGGGTTAGGCCGTATCCCATGACGAACATCAGAATCACGCTGCCGAGCAGGGCCAGCGCCCCCCGGATCGGATCTCGACGCAGTTCCAGCGCCTCGCGGCGGGCGAAGCTGAACATCCGCCGAAAATCAAAGCGACTCGGACCTGTGCTTTCGGGTTCGTGGTGTCCCTGACTTGCGGAAGGACTTGCCCAAACGCCTGCTTCGGTCGCTTCGGCCCCGCTGCCCGTCTCCTCCTGAAGCGCGTCTTCCAGGTACCGGATGAACGCATCATTGAGTGATTCAGCGCCGCGACGCGCGATCAGCGCGGCCGGAGCATCGCTGACGAGGACGCGACCGGCATGCATCAGCGAGATGCGATCGCAGCGCTCGGCTTCGTTCATGAAGTGAGTCGAAATGAAAATCGTCACGTGTTCCCGGCGGGAGAGTTCGATCAGAATTCGCCAAAACCCGTCCCGTGCCACGGGATCGACGCCGGAGGTCGGCTCGTCGAGAATCAACATCTCCGGTTGATGGATCAGCGCTACCGCAAGCGAGAGCCGCTGGCGTTGACCCAATGGGAGATTGCCGGGAAGCACATCGGTCACGGAAGTCAGATCGAAGCGTTCCATCATCTCCTGGACGCGGCCGGAGATCGCATTCGCGGGCAAGTGGAACAGTCTGGCGTGCAGTTCCAGATTCTGACCGACCGTCAGTTCTGAATAGAGGGAAAAGGACTGGGACATGTAACCCACGCGGCGGCGCGTTTCGAGGTCGTGAGGGTCGACAGGCTTTCCGAACAGCCAAGCCTCCCCTTCGCTGGCCGGCAGCAGTCCCGTGAGCATTTTCATCGTCGTAGTCTTGCCGCAACCGTTCGACCCGAGGAAACCAAAGATTTCGCCGCGACGGATTTCGAAGTTAACGTGATCGACGGCGACGAAGTTCCCAAAGCGCTTGGTCAGGTTCTCAGCCTTGATGGCGACCTGGCCGTCGTCCGATTCGTCGCGCGGAGGGATTTCGACGATCCGGTGACTATGGCGCTTTTCTTCGGGGAGAAGGGCGATAAAGGCGGACTCCATCGACGCCGCGCCCGTTCTCGCCAGGAGTTCTTCTGGGGAGCCGGTGTCGAGCACCCGACCGGCGTCCATCGCCACAAGCCGGTCGAATTCTGCCGCCTCCTCCATGTACGCGGTCGCGACGAGGATGCTCATCCCCGGCCGATCCGAGCGGATGTGCCCGATGAGCTTCCAGAACTCACGGCGTGACAGCGGATCGACGCCCGTAGTTGGTTCGTCCAGGATCAATACGTCGGGATCATGAATCAGCGCACAACACAGACCAAGCTTTTGTTTCATGCCTCCCGAGAGCTTGCCGACCGGCCGATGGGCGAAGGGGGCCAGGCCGGTCCGTTTCAGGAGGTCTCCGATCCGCCGCTCCCGTTCGCTGCGGCCGTGTCCGAACAATCGACCGAAAAAGTCGATGTTCTCGAACACGGAAAGCGTGGGGTAGAGATTCTTTCCCAAGCCTTGGGGCATGTAGGCGATCCGCGGAGCGACGGCCCGGCGGTGCCGGGCGTCGCCCATGTCCCCATCGAGGACTTCGATCTTCCCGGCTTGGACCGCTCGCGCACCGGCAATCAGCGACAAGAGACTGGATTTCCCAACGCCATCGGGACCGATCAGCCCGACGAGCATCCCCGCCCCCACTTCAACCTTGACGGCATCCAGCACCACCGTCTTGCCATACCGCAACACGACGTCCCGCACGCGCACCACCGGCCGCGAATCGACGGCGGCCGAATCCGGGCGAAACGAGTCGGTGCTCATGGGGCAGGCAACCTGGTCTGCAACCAGTCTGGCCAGGGGGTCTTTTCGTCGAGCCGAACATAGGCCATCCCCGGCAGGCCAGTTTTGACGCTTCGGATATATTGCTGAAGCAGGTCGGGGGCGATCTTGGCTTTGACGCGAAACATCAACTTCTGGCGCTCTTCCGCCGTTTCCACCGTCTTGGGCGTGAACTGGGCGACATCGGCCACAAAAGACACCTTGGCGGGAATGACATACTGGGGAGCGGCGTCCAGCACCAATCGGACTTCAGCCCCTAGCACGACTCGGCCGGCCTCGGCCGTAGGCAGGAAGAACGCCATGTACACTTCGCCGACATCGACCATGTTCAGCACTTTACCGCCCGCGTTCAGCACCTCACCGGGCTGAGCCACTCGATATTGCACCCGGCCATCGCGAGGAGCCTTAAGCTCGCTGTCGTCAAGATCGGCCTGTATGCGGTCGATCGTGGCTTGCAGTGCTTCTGTCGAGGCTTCCGCTCCGATGACCTGGGATTTCACGGTGAGAATGGCCGCATCCGCAGCCGCGACCTGGGCTTTTGCCGCATTCAAAGCCGCCACTGCCCGAAGAAAGGCCGCCCGGTCGTCGTCCAACTGTTGCTCGCTGGTGGCAGACTGCTTGGCAAGGGATTCCGTTCGTGCCAGGCGTTTTTTGGCTACGTCAAATTCGGCTTCACGTTGGGCGACCACCGCCTCCGCTGCCGCCTTTTCGCTTTCTCGCTGAGTCACCTGACTGTGTGCCACTTCGACTAAACTCTTCGCCTGCCTGAGTTGCGCTTGAGCCTCTCGCAGTTGAGCCTTGAGGACGTTCGTGTCCATGCGTACCAGCACGTCTCCAGCCTTGACGAAATCGCCCTCGTCCACGAGCACATCTGTCACGCGCCCGGCGATCTTCGTTGCAATGTCGATTTCAACTCCTTCGATGCGACCGTTGGCGCTCGCGAACCCCGCCCCCAAGGCCATCCGGTCCCCAGCAAACCACGCCATGTAAGCGGCGTAGGTTCCGGCAGCAATTGCCACGGCATACATGGGCCACAACCATTTTTTGCGGCTTGGTCGTCCCTCATGAAGAACTCGCTGTGCCATCAAGTTCGACCTTCACCACTTTTACCACGGGGCTCTGGGAAGACTTCGATTCTGACATCGATTATCTCGCGGAAAGCACTGTGTGTGAACCGGACGCCCCAGGGCACCGGCGCGTAACTCCAGCCCGTCAGATCCCACCCCCACTGGGTTTGGAGGCTAGGATCATCGATGGCTTCGACCACATCGGCCGCCGCCTTCATCGAGTTCATCAGGGCTCTAAGTTCATCAGGACTCATAGCTCGTCACCCGTGCTGAATCTCTAAGTCGGTTCGTGCTTTCTCCCCATTCACCTGAGTATTCTCAGCGACCGGAACGTGAGGCGACGGGACTGACGCGGCTCCCCCGGTTGCCTCTCCGTCGTGGCTAGCGGATGCGATGTTGTGCGCTGCTTTCCGCGGCCACCACCGACCGACCCAGGACCAAAAGGAGGACGAGTATCGAGTGAAATCCTCCCACAGCGAGTAGGCCACCGGCGTCACGAGAAGCGTCAAGAGCAGCGAGAGGCCTTGGCCGCCGATGATGACTTTCGCCATGCTCGCTCGGGCACCAGCCCCTGGCCCTTGTCCCAGCGCGATGGGGACCATCGCGGCAATGAGCATCAAGGTTGTCATGAGGATCGGGCGCAACCGCGTCTTGTTTGCTTCGAGAATGGCTGCATTGATCTCCATGCCACGCGACCGCAGGACGTTTGTGTAGTCGATCTGCAAGATGCCGTTCTTTTTCACAATGCCGAACAGCATGAACAGGCCAAAGACTGCGTAAATATCGAAGTTGGTCCGCAGGAAAAACAACGACAGGAACGCGAATGGCAACGTCAGGGGCAGGGCAAGCAGAATTGTGATTGGATGGACCAGACTCTCAAACTGGGCCGCCAGCACCATGTACATGAACAGGAAGCTCAGCAGGAATGCGATCACGAAATTCGTATTAGATTCGGACAGCAATTTAGCGCGTCCGATAAACTCGTGCCGATAACCAGGCGGCATTTCCAAGGTTTTCACATAGTCGCCAACATCCTTGATCGCCTCGCCCAAAGCGATGCCCTTGAGATTGGCCAGCACGACGATCTGCCGCTGTCTGCCATAGCGATCAATGGCCGTAGGGCCAATCGCGGGCTCCAGCCGCGCCACGTTCGTCAGTCGCACGAGACGCGCGTTCGCAGTAGGAATTGTCAGCGAATCGACGGCTGCCGGATTGTCGCGGAATGACTGTTCGGCCCGCAGCCAGACATCGTATTGCTCGTCACCTTCCTTATATTTGCTCACCGGCTCGCCGCCGACGAGGATGCCCAATGTTGACGCGACGGTTTGCACCGAGACGCCCAAATCCGATGCCCGCTCACGGTCGATCCGCACACGCAGTTCGGGCTTGCTCAATGACAGGCTCGTATCAACGTCGACGTAGTGGCCGCGTGTCTCCATCCAGGCCACAATCTTGTCGGCATACTTTTGCAGTTCATTAAGGTCCGGTCCAACCAGATTCAAATCCACATCGACCTGCCGAAATCCGGTCGCCTGGAAAGCCGCCACTTCCTGGACGGCCACTCGCAAGTCAACGTACTCGCTCATGACTTTGCGGGCGTCCAGCATCACATCGAACTGCGAATAATCGCGTTCGGCCAAATCGACGAGCCGGCAATAGACGCGGGCCTCTGTGACATCGCCTTGCCCCTTCGCAACCCGCCCGGTTGTATCCCCTATGATGGTAAAGACGTGGGTCACGCCGCGAAGCTGCTTGAGACGGTCTTCGATTTCCTCTAGCAACTTGTTGCCACGCTCAAGTGTATAGCCCTCCGGCAGGGTCATCACCACTTCGAAATCACTCTGGTCGTCCTTGGGCACGAAATCCTTGCCGATCCAGGAAAAAACCACCGGCGTCGAAAAGAGCGTGACGAAAGACAAAATTACAATCGCCCAGCGATGTCGCAAGGACAACCGGAGTATCCAGAGGTAGGAGTTGTCCAACAGCCGCGTGAAGAAACCCGACTTGCTGGTGTTGTGTCCGGTTTCCAGTTTGAGGAAACGCGAACAGAGCATGGGAGTCATCGTGAACGAGACGAACATGCTCATGAGAATTGCGAAACCGACGGTAAATCCAAACGAGTTGAAGAAACGCCCAATACGTCCTTGCATGAATGCTACTGGGATAAATATCACGAGCAGCGAGATTGTGGTTGCGACAACCGCCGATGCAATTTCCGACGTGGCGGATCGCGACGCTTCCATAGCCGACCTGCCGAACTCCTCCATGTGGCGAAAGATGTTTTCGTGGACGACCACCGCATCGTCGATCACGATGCCGATGGCCAGAATCAACCCCAGCATCGTGATGTTGTTGAGTGAGAATCCCATGTAAGACATGAAGGCAAACGTCGGAACCATCGACATGGGAATAGCTAGCGTGGCAATGATCGTCGTGCGCCAATCGCGGATAAAGACCAGGATCGTGAGGCTCACGAGGATCGCGGCCAACACCAGGTGGAATTTCACTTCTTCGATGGAGGCTTCAATGAATCGCGACTGATCGCGAATAATCACCGTTTTGATGTCGGGCGGCAGAAACGGCGTGATCTTGTTCAGCCGTTCTTTCACCGCGTGGACGACTTCAACTGTGTTCGTCCCGGATTGTTTCTGAACGATGAGGCTGACGGCGTTTTCGCCGTCCAATCGACTCAAGCCGCGCGGCTCTTCCACTCCATCTTCCACGCGACCAATGTCGCGAATGCGAATGGGCTGATCGTTGCGGTCGGCTACGATGAGATCGAGGAAATCGGACGATTTCTCCAGTCGTCCCATCGTGCGCAGCACAAGCTCTTGCTTCCCTTGGTCAACTCGCCCGCCGGGGAGTTCCAGGTTTTGCCGGATCAACGCTTGCCGCACATCGTCTGCGGAAAGCATATAGGCGACCAGTTTGTCGGTATCAACATAGACATTGACCGCTCGCCGCTGGCCACCGACCAAAGTCACCGCACCAACACCTTGAACTGTTTCGAGATCCTCCTTGATCGACTTGCGGGCGATCTCGGTGACCTCGCGAAAGTTGCGACCACCCGAAACGGCGATGGTTGCCACTGGGGCCGCATCGATGTCGAATTTGTCGACCAGCGGGGGATCGGTGCCAACGGGCAGCCGGCTCAGGATGGTCGAGATTTTGTCTCGCACCTCTTGAGCGGCCGTGTCGCCGTCTTTATACAGGTGGAACTGAATCACTACCTGCGAGTACCCTTCCTTTGTCGTTGACCGCAATTCGTCGATGCCGGAAATTGTATTGACGACCTCTTCCACTTCTTTGGTAATTGAGGTTTCCATTTCTTCGACGCTCGCTCCCTTGAGCGTCATGGTGACAACAACAACGGGAAGATCGACGTTGGGAAACAGATCCACGCCCAACCGGGGATATGCAGCCAGCCCAAGCACGACAGGCGCGCTAATGAGCATGAGCGTGAAGATTGGCCGCCGAATGCAGATTTCCCAAATGCTCATGTCGCTGATTCCGTAACCAAGAAGTAGCTTGTCATGCCTTCGCGTTCTAGGCGGAGCCTATTAGGCCAATACGCCTCTACGACGTGGCCAGCGAGCGTATGCGAGGACTGCGAACACCAACAGGAAAACACCTGGCGCGACAACCTGTGACGCCTCATCATGAGCAAGATGGGTATAAACGGCCCCCAGCATGATGGCCGCCAGTCCCGCAGCGGCGAACGACGCAAGTCTGGGGATCAATAGCCCTGCCCCGCCAGCAACCTCTGCAATCCCAATCAATATGCGGAACCAGTCGGGATACCCCCATTTCTGGAAATGCTCGACGTGCATCGGCAATCCGACAACTTTCGTCCCGCCAGCCATGATAAACATCGCGGCAACCACGATGCTCACAATCCACAGCGTGACTCGTTTGGCCTTGCTTGGCGGAATGGTTGCCGATTGTGTTTCGCCATTCATCTTCGCTACTCCAGTTTGAAAAGCGGTTGGTGACATGCCTCCACGATGATTGTGCGCCCAAGAGGGCCATCAGTCGCGTCGTGCCGTCTTGGTGACGTCCTCGCGCACCGTGACACGCGTCCCATTTGCGAGCTTCGATTGCCCGCTTGTGACAACCACATCACCAGCTTGCAGCCCTCCGAGCACTTCGACCCAACCTGGTCCCTGGGTGCCGATGGCGATCTCGACTTCCTGAGCCTTCTCGTCGCGGACCGTGAACACCTTGGAAACCCCGGCAAAGCGAGTGATCGCCTCCAGTGGAACCGTGACCGCCTTATCAGCCGTACCGACGACGACATTCGCCTTGGCAAAACCGCCATGCCGAAGCCGGTGATCCGGATTGAGGACATGAGCTTCAACTTCGAAGGAACGGCTTTGCGGATCGACAATCGGGCTGATTCGAGCGACTTTACCCTTGAAGATTTCATTGGGATAAGCTTCCACTGTGACCTCGACCTCCAGCCCCATTGAAACTTGGGCCATGTAGCGTTCTGGAATCATGACGAGCAGCTTCAGCACATCGTCTAAAACCAGCTCGAACACTGGTGTCGAAGGAAAGGCTCTGACCATTTCGCCCACGGAAGCCATGCGCTTGGCAACGACGAAATCCTCCAGCGCGTTCGACTGCAACTGATTACCCAACTTCGGAGACTTCACTTGGGTCTCGCTAAGCTTTTGCAGTGCCTGATTCAGCAGTGATTCGCGATGCTTGACAGCAGCCAACGTTGCTTTTGCGTTGATTCGGGCCTGACGCAAGGACGCCTCCGCAACTTTCAGATCCGTTTCCGCCTGTTCAAAAGCCTGCCCAGAACTGGCACTCTGGCCTACCAGCGTTTTTTGGCGCTCGAACTTCTGTTGCGCGTTCTTCAGCAGCAGTCGGGCGCTTTCGACCGAAGGAAGTTGCTCGATATCGAAGTTGTCGGGAGGGGGTTGCTGCAGATCAAGTTGCGACAACTCACGATTTAACCCTTGTTTGGCCTCCTCAACCGACAATTGGTAATCGGTCGGATCGAGTTCGAGCAGAGTCTTGCCCGGTGGGATGCGGTCTCCGACATCGAAGTGGATGGTTTGGACGCGCCCCTCGACTTTGGGAGTGATCGTAATGCGCTCAAATCCATGCAAAGAGCCAACGACGGACACTCGCCGTTGCACCTCGCGCACTTCCACGGATGCGATGCTGACGGGCACGGGAGCGGCCGTCGCTTCCGAGGCGACAGTGTCCACCTTCGGCGATTCGGATTTCTTTGCATGGCAACCGACCAGGCAGATCGTGAAAGTCGACGCCATGATGAAGGAGACCGGCGCAATGGGGAACCCCCTCAGAAATGCGCCCGTCCAACAGCGATCATTCATTGGAGCCTCGGCTGTTTTTGTTCAAGAGCCCGCGAAACAGCATATCCAGCACGTCTTCGCATTGATGTGCCGGCGACTTCTTCCGGCCAGCGAAATGGTTGGTGAACATCGTTCCATACAGCAAGTCAGACACAAAATCGGTGATCCGCTCGACGGGAATGTCACGCACGGTGCCATTTTGGATCAGTTCGCAGAAAAGGGCTTGCCAAGGCCCCATGTTCGCGTCGCGATGAACGAAATAGGTCGGCTTCGAGCGGTCGCGGAACTGCGCACGTTCATGGATCAAGAGTTCGACGATTTCCGGGTTCGCATCGAAGAAGGTCAGGTACGCGCGCACACCCTCAGCAATCCGCTCCAGCGGTAGCCGAACATCCGCGATGGCAGCGTCCACCGCGGTTTTGAGTCGCCGCATCCCATGATCGACGGCAGCCAGGAACAGCTCTTCCTTGCTGGGGAAGTACCGGTAAACGGTCCCCTTGCCGACGCCCGTTTTGTCGGCGATCTCTTGGACATCCGCTGCTCCGAACCCGTGCTGCGCAAACACGACCGTAGCAGCGTCGAGAATTTCCGCACGCCGGCGCTCTTGAAGCTCGGCATCCGGCGGACGCCCCACCGGGCGGTGACTTTTTGAGGCGACTGGCATGGACAGCAATCTCCCGAGGCACTATTTTATTAACGGACTCGTCCGTCTGAGAATTGGAATTATATCGGCTTCCGAAGTAGCGTCAATCCCAGCTTTCTAAAGCTGGCGGCGCATGTCCGTAAACACGCGACACGATCTGAGGCGACGCGGCCACGACGTCGGAGATTCCTTCGGCGGAAACTCAACCAGAGGCTGAACCATATGGACATGCAGAAAGGCTACATGGATTTGTTGCTCGGCTTCATCGGGTTTACCGACATCCGCCCGATCGTGGTCGCCTTCAGAGTCTTTACACAGCTTGTCATTCTCTTTGCCTTTCTTGCGGGAAGAGAGAATTCTGGACAGAACTCGCTCCTGGCGCAGTCCCCATTCCCTCCGTTTTCCATTGCTTCAATCGATGAGGTTCTCGCCGCCGATGCTTCACGAGACAAGGAAGTCTTGGATCCCATCGCGACGTTTCCCGTTGAGACTCCCCTTGGGCAACTCAACAATTCCATCTTCCGCGATGTGATGGCCCCGAACTGGCGTTGGAAGTTCCTACCAAAAGGATTTCTGTATCACACGTATTGGGCGAGCGTGGCCGAACCTCGTCTTTCCACGCGAGCCATAGATGACTTCGGAGGCCATCAATCACTGGATTCTCAAATCGGCGGCCGATTAGGAATTGTCCGGTTTGGCGACACGGAAGCGCAAGAGGGTTTTCAACTCGATCTACTCGGAGGGGCCAACCTCCGGCAGAACATCGACACCAGCGACTGGGACATGACGGGGACCGACTATCGGTTTGACATCCCACTGACGTACCGTCGTGGGCCCCATGCCTGGAAAGTTGGCTTTTATCATGTCAGTTCCCACATGGGGGATGAGTTTCTTGCCCACAATCCGACCGTGCAGCGGATTGACTACTTCCGGCACTCGCTTTATTTCGGATACTCGTATTATGTCACTCCCCAGTTTCGGGTGTATGGAGAAGTCGACTACGCATTCTCCCGCGATTTTGCCAAAGCATGGCATCTTCAGTTTGGATTTGACTGGGGACCAGTGCAGCCGACCGGCACCCGTGGCGCTCCGTTCCTGGCAATCAATGGACACCTCCGAGAAGAACTCCACTTCGGAGGAAATGTCAGTCTCCAGACCGGTTGGGCCTGGAAAGGAGAAGGAATGGATGCGGGAACCTTGCGAACCGGCCTGTTCTTCTACAACGGCGGCAGCCCCCAGTTTTCCTTCTACCAACAAAACGAACAACTACTTGGCTGGGGTCTCTGGTACGATTTCTAACTTGGCGCCAAATCGCAGGTCGTGAGATCATGTCTCACGCCACCCAAGAGCCATAGTCAGATAGAGTTGATCCGGTGATTCAAGGAAGCGGCAAACGAGACTGCTGGTGGCTTCTTCGCGCCAAGTGATATTTACCGGCTCGTCCCCGGCGTGGCGATGAGGAGCCCGTGAGGCGGTTGGCAAGAACTGCCCCTCGGTAAAGTGAAGGAACCTCTGTTGCCGTGCTGCAGCGGTCTTGGAGTGGCCCTTGAACGTCGATATGATCTCCGGTTTCAGCAACATGTATCAGCTATGTGTCCAACAATTGCCAGACAAGGAGTAACCGTAGGCGGGCTCCGTGAAAGAGCGAAATCTCGGCGTCGATGCCATTTTCCACGCCACCGACGACCGGACGAAGTGGGTGCCGGTCATCACGGCAAAGAACAAGCCTCACTACGAGGTTCGCAACGGTCCCTCAGGTGGATGCAAGTCGCAGGTTTCAGCCAGTTACAAGGCGGGGATACCACGCACTTGTACCAGGCGTTCGACATGGGTTGGCAAAGCGAAGGTAGCGGCTTAGGGCAGTAATCGTCCGGGCAGCAGCACTTTGTCGGGCACGGCAAAGCCAGACAAGGCTTGCGACAGTAGGTGTCCGGGCAGCAACTTGGGACAGCGCCGATGCAGGGGGCTGGTTTGCGAACGTAATCGTCCGGGCAACAGCACGGCGATCGGCCGGCCCCGCAAGCGATCTTGCTGGCATGAGTACTTTCGTCGGAGCGAATGTCGCCGGCAAACGTGATTGTGGGATGCACGATCATCAGGACGGCTGCCACTACCATCCAGCAACTCGCTGGACCGCTTCGCCGGACCTTTGTGTTTTGGACGATGTTCATTCTTCTGTCCCTTCCATTTCGGGTACGGACCGTGGCAGAGGGAGCTCTTCCGACTCGGGCAGTAGTGGCGGGCTTGCGGGCAGTTGGTGCGAGGTCGACCCGCCGTTGGAAGAATCGAGTCTGATTTCCCAGCCGCCGCCTAAGGCCCGGTAGAGATCGACAACGCTTTGAGCGGCGTTGCCGCGTGAGCTTGCCAGCCGCTCCTGTTGATTGAGAAGCAACTGCTGAACAGTAAAGAGGCGATTGAAGTCAATTTCACCCTCTCGGTATTTCACCTGGGCTACGCGTTCGGCCTCACGCGCTTGCCGGGCGCTCTCTTCCAGCACTTTGATTTGATCGGTGAAGTGCAGATAGGCAACTATGGCGTTCTCCGCCTCTTCATTGGCTTGCAGCACTGTCTGCTGGTAGCTCGCGACAAATTGTTGAAATTGCGCGTCCTGAGCCCGGATATTGTTGAGCAGCCTTCCATAGTTGAGCACATTCCAACGCAGCGACGGGCCAATTGTGCCACCGAAAGCGCTGCTCTTGAAAACATCGCTGAACTTAGCCGCCTGCCAATCCATCGTGCCGTTAATGGAGATGTGGGGATACAACTCGGATGTCGCGACGCCGATCTCCGCGCTTTTGGCGGCAACTAGTCGTTCCGCTCGTCGCACGTCCGGTCGCCGCCAAACCAACTCGGCCGGAACCCCCACGGCTACCGTGTCCGGGGCGGTCGGGATCTCAGCGGGGCCGTCCAAGAGGTAAGTGAGGTTATGCGGCGGCATTCCCATCAGCACTGCCAGTCGGTTCTGAGTCTGTCGGCGCAGAATCTCAAGGGCTTCCACCGCCGCCAAGGTGCCGCCGAGATTTGCTTTGGCTTGCGGCGTGTCCAGTTCGCTATCGACCGCCTTCGCGTCGAGACGAACCTGAGCAACTCGCGCGCTTTCGGTTTGCAATTTCGCGTTGTCTCTAGCCACTTGTAACAACTGCTCGGCGGTTCGCAGTTCTACATACGTTTTCGCGACTTCCCCAATCAGCAGTACAAGCGCGCTGTCGAACTCCTCCACGGAACTGTCCAGCCGTGCGTCGGCGGCCTCGATCGCGCGGCGGTAACGGCCCCAGAAGTCCAACTCCCAGGCAAGAGCACCTCCGATCCTCCAGTTGCTGAATTGCGGCGCGGCGAGGTTAGCGAATTCTGAATCTGGGGAGACTTGTGGAAAGAGCGCTGTCTGAGTGCTTCGCTGTGTACGCGTGTAATCCCCAACGACCTGCTGAGTTTGCGGGAATAGATTCCCAACCACGATGCCGCGTTGCGCCTGGGCCTCAGCCACCCGGAATCCCACTTCCCGCAGCGTGATGTTTTGTTGGTACGCCGTCTGCACGAGGCCATTCAATGCGGGATCGTCAAAAATGGTCCACCACGCCCGGTAGTCACCCGGCACGCTGGAAATTCGTGGATTCTGCGAATCAATCCACTCGTCAGCTACAGGTGCGGCCGGCCGCTTGTAGTTGGGGCCGACCTTGAAACCGTTGTGGACGTATTCACGAACCCCGGTGCAGCCCGTTGCGCCGATGAGCGTCAACAAGAACACCGGCACGAGGGCGGAGTTTCTCCACATGCGTGCCGCCATTTTTCGGTCCTCCCTGACCAGTCAATCTTCCGCCCACCGCGCCATAATGGCTGATGCGGAACAGTGCAATTCTCGGACTCGCAAGTCCGCTAAATTAGTTTCGGCAGAATCTTCCTTCGTCTTGATACAACCTGCACTATCACCGTCCTTTGCGTACGGCTGACAACCGTTGGTAGCGATTTTTCCAATCTTGACGAGGCATCGCATCGACGGCGCGGAGTGGCCGGTTAGCAACGTGTTGATTTATTCCCGAAGCCTTTCCCGGATCGTTTGAGGCGTCTGGCTACGCTCCATCCCGCCCTGCGTTTACTTCGGAATGCTGTTGGTCGGCTAATTCGAAGACATCGACTTACACCGTTTTGAGGAAGACCTGGAAGTGAAACGAGAGGCGTTGCTCTAGGAAATTAATCCTAGAGAGTATCAGGCGGCGGTTGACAAAAGGCAGCCAGCATCTTCCGCCTCGAATCAAGAGATGGTTGGAACCGTCGTGACCCACGCGCGATAGGCCGATGCATCTCTTCCAAACTGTCTGTCTCGATTCTCTAAACAAACTGTAATAGCGCTGGACAAAAGACGTTGTCCGGCGCTATGGATGAAGTACCGAAAAACTCACCGCATCGCGGAATTCCGGCGGTTCCCGACTGAGTCATGCGGCGCTTCGGCGTGCCCGGCAGTTTCCCGGTGGATCGACGGACTGATCGGCCGCACGGTGCAACACGCCAGCGGGCAATCAGGCGAATGGCGAGGCCAACAAGTGCTCGGTTGGCCAATGGAGGACGATGAGCGAACAACGAAACGTGCCGGCCACGGTCGAACGGCCTGAGACGGTGGAACTGCCAGCGCTCATTCGGAATGCTGGTGGCGCGGCTCGATTCGCGTTCGAGGAGTTCTTCCACGGGCAGATCCGGAATCCCTCCACGCGCAAGGCGTATCTGCACACCATCCGCTTGTTTTCGGATTGGTGCGGAACTCGCGGCTTGGAACTGGTCCGTGTGACACCCGCCGATGTCGGGCGGTTTCTCGATTCACTGCCGGTGACGTTGCCCACTCGGAAATTGCACCTGGCCGCATTGCGGCGGTTCTTTGATGGGCTCGTGATGCGACATATCCTGATTCTGAATCCGGCGTTGTCGGTGCGTAGTGAACGGTATCAAGTCGTCGAAGGCAAGACGCCGGAGATTACTGTCGAACATGCGCGACGATTGCTGAAGAGCATTGCTGCGACCCACGATGTTGGCCGCCGCGACTTCGCTGTGATCGGCATTCTGATCTACACCGCCGCCCGCGTCGGGGCGGTCGCCAAGTTGCGGCGGCGCGATTTCTACGAAGTCGGCGACCAATTCTGCCTGCGGTTTCACGAGAAAGGGGGCAAGGTCCGTGAAATTCCCGTCCGCCATGACCTGCAACTCTCGCTGAATGAATACTTGGACCAGAGCGGTCTGCGGTACGCCGATCCCTCGTCGCCTTTGTTCCGTACCGCCATCCGTCGGACCAAACGCCTCACAACCAATGCCATGACTGCGGACGATATGGCACGCATGGTCAAACGCAGGTTGCGTGATGCGGGATTGTCGTTACGTTTGTCACCCCATTCCTTTCGCGTGACGACGATCACCGATCTGCTGGAACAGGGAGTGCCCCTGGAAGACGTGCAGTACTTGGCAGGCCATGCAGACCCACGGACGACGCGACTTTATGACCGACGCAAACGTCGTGTCACGCGCAACATCGTCGAGCGGATCTCGGTGTAGAACGACGAGCGAGGAAGACATGATGCAATGCGTTCGTCTGCCACTTCTGCCGTAGCACTCGGGGCGCTGCCCCGAACCCCGGGATTTTGGGAGGCATGGCTCGCATCAAAGTGACGGGTGGGGAATGGCGGGAAAATGTGCGGTCGAAGGGGAACGCCCGACCGCCTGGCGGAACCTTGGTGCGAGGCGAGTTGACTGCCGGCAGAAAAACTGGGCGGCGCGACCTGGGGCGATGAAGCCCGATCGCGCCGCCCCTTCACGTCTCTTCGACGCTTCGGCGAGGTTATCCCTGGCAGGTTGCGTCCCCGCAGGAGCCTGCGTCCGTTTCACCTCGCAATGACAACGTGCCAGAAATGCCCTCGCGATTCAACGTCTCACCTCACCAGCGGCAATCGCGAGTTTGCTTCTGGCTGACGAGTTGTGGCATCAGATTCATCGGATCTCTCATCCCACACGCTGTCGCGTAGTTCGAAACGAACACCGCCCCCGCCGACCCCTCGCACTCGTTGCCGGTCGGCTGAGGCCGGTGGCGTGCGAAACCCAGGTTTTCAATCCCTGTCTCCCGTCGTCGGCATTTCTCAGGGTAGCACGGCGTCAAGGTCCGACGCCTGTGGCGTCTGCTGCTTCGCCTGCGGCGAAGGCTCCACCTTGACTTGCCGTGCTGGCCCGCTCGCGGGCCGCCGACGGGCCCATCATCAACCCATTTGTCAACGAGTCAGTCGGCTCGTTGGCCAGGAGGACTTGATTCGATGAGCACAATCAAACCAATTAAAATCTCCGAGGCTGAATACGCAGACCTCACCGAGAACTACGGCGGCTTCTGCATCGAATGTGGTGACCAAGCCTACGGAGTCGAACCGGATGCCAGACGCTACCGGTGCGAATCCTGCGGTGCAAACGCTGTCTACGGCGCTGAGGAGCTTCTGATTCGAGGCGTCATTCACTTCTCTGAGGAGGGACTCGACAAGTAGTTACCGGGCGCGGAGCAATCGGACAAGCCATCTGCATCGCGGCTGCTTCGCGTTCTCTTTCAACCCGAGCGGACACTCACCCAGGCGTTTTCTTTGAGGCCCAGCATTCGCACGCCATCGGGCCTCAATCTATTTGGCTCACGGCCGATTCGTGGCAGACCCTTTGAGATGGATCGGCACATTGCGTTTTCGTTGGTCGAACGGGTTCGACTCCGTCGCTGAGTTGCGCCTGCCCCCAGACTGTGCTACCCCTCAGCGAATCAACTCGGTCCGCTGTTCTCTCTCCCCACCATCCCGTCCATTCCGAAATCACCCGGTTTCGAGTCGCCTGTTTTCTGGCCGTCCCGAAGCCGATGGCGTGCATCGGTTTTCGTCCGCGTTTTTTAACTCGATTGACGAAAGGTGATGGCTCATGACTCCCCCGATACGCTTGGCCTGCCAGCATTGCGACACCGACGAGTGTGACGGCGTGACGGAGATTCCGCCCGACTGGTCCGACGTGCAAGAAGTGCAAACCCTCGCCGCAGCGTGCGAACCAATTGAGGCGGACGATCAGACTCGTTCGCCCTTGGAATGGTATACGCACCTCGGCACCTGCCCCGCCTGCCAGAAGATCCACGGTTGACATCCCAAGTCGGGAGGGCGACCGCTCGGCACTTTTGATTGTGCCACGGCGTCAAGGTCCGCGTCCGCCGTTGGAGTTCGCTGCTGCTTGGCCTGCGGCCAAGACTCCACCTTGACTTGCCGTGCCCGCTGCATTGCTGGGCCGACGGCCAGCCTACATCTCACATCATCGCTGCACCGGCCGCGTGCGGCATTCACTCAGGGAGAATCATCATGCTACATCGCAATCGGATCTGGACCATTGCCACCGTGACTGACGTCGAAACACTGGCGGAACAACTCGCTCAGCACACCTGGTGCTGCTGCAATGGCTTTCGGCTAGGGCTCTATTTGTTCGTCAACGATGCCACGAGTCCAGACGGTGCTCAGGAATATGCGGTTCTCAAGCCGCGAGGATCGCACTTTGTCGAGATCGAATCACTAACGATGTCCTGGATGACAGAGGAACAAGCCCGGGACATCCTACGCCGTGTCGTCGCGGGGGAATTCGATCAAGAGAATTACGGCACGATTGAGTCGCGACGGATTCAAACGCCCGCTGAGCATGGTCGTTGCCAGCACTGCGCTTGAGCGCCACAGTGATCCGATCGGCGAGTTGCGACTCTCGGTTTCGGTTGGTTGAGCACGCCATCGGATCATGACCAGAGCGCATTTAGCGTTGTCGCTGCCACCATGTGATCAGCATCCATACGCCCCAAACGACAGTGGCCCGATCGGGAAACAGCAAGCACAACGCAGCGATGACCAGAAACAGCGGGACCATGACGGAAGAACTGCCACGACTCGCCGCCGATGTCATTACGACTCATTTCTCATTTTGCATTTCTTATCGAGCTATGGTACGGATCAGACATGCTGCAAGCCTTCATCGGAATCGTCAGTCACCGGGGAATCGAACTCTTCTGCCCGGAAGACCCGATCACCATCCGGTTTCTGTGGCGACGTGCTCAGCGAGAACGGGGACGAGTCGCTTGTTTCTGGAGCGTCCTTCCCAGCGAGGCCGTGGAACTGATCGAGGCCACGTTGAACCTGGGCCTGGCTCGTGAGGCGCTCGATCTTCTGCAGCAGCTCGCCCGCGACTATGGCTTTCTGGTCCCGCACCACGAGGAGCCCGCAACCCTTCAGGCTGCTGGCAACCTGGTATAACCGCTTGCAATCCCCGGCAATCTCTCCCGATGCAGCCTGGCTCAAGCCAAAAACGTGACATTTGCCCGGTGGTGTGGTACGGAATCCACTCGACTTCAGGCCGTTCTTTGCTGAGTTCCAACCGGGTAATCACACAACCGCCACTCGTTTGACGACGTGCCGCAGAGTCGGCCCGTCAACCGAGAGGGCGGTGGTGCCCAAAAGGTTTTTATCGGTTCACTCCTTCGCAGCCTGGCCTCTGTGCCAGCAGTCACGTTCATCTCCGACGGACCAGAGCCTTGTCGTTCACCAGCCGGGTGCCGGTGAACGCTGTGGCTTTGGCACCCGAAATCTCGTTTTATCGAGGAGACGAATGATGGCCAGTTTGACCCGAGCCAACCGCGAGTTGTATCGGCGCGGTCCTGACGAGTCCTTCCAGACTCTGCAGGAACTGCACGACCACTGTCGGCAGGAGCGGCGGTATTCCGTCGATCTGTGGCAGTTGCCCCAGACGCTGTTACCGACTGTCAGCAGCGGTGAATTGTCGGTGACTTTGGAGAAAGGCGAATCGGTTGGATTGAACGATTGGTCGTTCAGCCAGATGTGCCGATTGTCCGGCATCAGCAAAGAGACGATCAATCGGTTCAACCCCGAGACGGCGACGCTCGCTTTCCGCGACACGCTGCCTCAGGCCGACAAGCCCGTGCAATTGCTGACGACCGGCAAGACGGTACGGTCGGTTCACGGCGTGTCGTACACGCGACTGTGGAACTCCGAACTGATTGAGACGATCCGGGACGTCGCGACGGACTTTCAGCCGCCGCAAACCGCCTACAACGGCGGCACCGGGTTGTATTGCGGAGAGCAGGACATGTTCTGCTTCCTCATTGACCCGACCGGCTGGATCGACATCGACGGCGAGGCGTTTGCACCGGGTTTCTTTGTCTGGAACTCGGAAGTCGGCCGCCGATCGCTCGGCATGCAGTCGTTCTGGTTCCAGCGTGTCTGTCAGAACCACATCGTGTGGGACGCGGTGCAGGTCGTTGAGTTCTCGCGCAAGCACACGGCCAATGTCCGTGATGGCTTGCTGGAGATTCGTCGGCACATTGAGGCGCTGGTCGACAAGCGGGACTCCCGCCGCGACAAGTTTGCCGAGGTGCTCAAGAAAGCGATGCACACGCGGCTCGGCACGGATTCCGAAGAGGTCGCCAAGGAACTCGGTAAGCACGGTATCCCGCAGCACTACATCAAGGATGCAATGGAGATCGCGCGCGCCCAGGGCGGGTTCACGATCTTCGCGTTGGTGGATGCCCTGACGCGGCTCACGCAGCGCGTCACGTTCGCCGCCGACCGGGCGGAAGCCGACTACAAGGTGGCTCAGCTTCTGTCACTGGCCCTCGCGGCGTAAGGCGGTGCCGCATGGACCCGCAAGCTGCCTGGAATCAATTGCAGGAAGCGTATCGCCATCGTGACTGGGAGGCTGTCGGTGAACTGGCGCAGTCGCTGCTCGACTGGCTAGAGCGAGGCGGCTTCCCGCCCATGACATCGGATGCTCAACAGGATGACACCGTTCGACAACGAACCATCGTCACCCAGTTCTGCCATTCCGCGTTGCAGCAGTTGGTCAAATCGGAGCCGCCGCTCAGCGATGGCATTTGACCGTATTTGTAACTTGGCCCCGACGTTCGGGGTCGATGGTTTCTCGACCTGTTTCATTCAACGAAGGAGACTTCAGCAATGGCAACCGCCACGAAATCGAAACCCAAAGAAGTGAAGAACCGCCCAGTTCACGAAATCCGCTTCGGCCGCATCCGTGCTGCCATCTGGCAGAACGAAACGGAAAACGGGATGCGTCACAACGTGACCATCAGCCGGCTCTACAAGGACGGCGACGACTGGAAGGATTCGACGAGTTTTGGCCGCGATGATTTGCCACTGGTGGCCAAGGTCTGTGACCAGGCCCACACTTGGATCTTCGAGCACGGCTCGGAGAAATCCAACGGGAGCGGCCACAGCGAAAATGGCGACCAGGGCGGCGAAGAACGCTTCTAATGCTGCCGTCTTTCTGGCAACTTGACAGCCATCAACAAGAAAGGATCAGGAGAGCGGCACCACCGGCCCCTCTCCATTCGTACTTGTCTAACATTTCGGACTGTCGTACTTTCGGCCCATGCGAGAATTGCGTCACCTACGCTCACAGCTTCGAACCTCCGGTTGGTTGCCATTCGCGGCGACCGCCGTGGCCTGCCTCTTGATTGCGTTCGGCTGGTTGTTTCTGTCCGTTGCCGCGTTGACGGCCCTCATCGGAATCGTACTCAGCATTCTGGTGGGGATAGCGATCGCCCAAGGCCGACGGGGCTGGACATCCACCGACAAATCTTCCGTATTGCAAGCTTCGCTGGAGTTGGCGGGCGATCGGGATGTGTTCGACCGGTCGCGGCTTCTCTCTGATTCGCTGCTACGGATCAGCCGGCAAGAGGATTCCATCTTCCGCGAAATCGCCCTGGAACACCTCGACGAGTTGGTCCGCCGTGCTGCGACCATCGCCGAGGGAACGTTTGTGTTTGAAGGGACGGAAACGTGGAGAATTGTGTACGAGCGGTTGCTGCGAAGTCCAGGGCTGCACCTCTATCGATCCGTGGCCTGGGTCAAAAACGCAAACTACTGGCAGGACGAACCCGGCCGAAAGAGCATGGCGGTCAACTTCGAGTTGCACGAAGGCGAGCGGCTCAATATCGAGCGGATTGCGATCATCGCCGATGAGTTGTGGCCGGTCGGCGACGTTTGGCCGGCCGAGCTACTTCGCCAATGGCTACACGAGCAACACGGGCGAGGAATCTGGATCAAGTTCGTACGTCAATCAGCACTGGCCCACGAACCAGACTTGATTGCCGACATCGGTATCTATGGTTCACGAGCGATTGGAGTTCAGGAGCTTGACGAGCATTGCCGTACGGTCCGTTTCACGTTGACTTTTGACTTCGCCAGTGTCGCCACCGCGGAGGAACGCTGGAAGCGGTTGGCGGTTTACGCGGAATCTTTTGCGGGATATCTGGATCGGTACGAAATGCCAGGGTAAAGTAATCTTGTACCCGAGCCGTCCAATACGGCTCGTGAAGAGGTACAGGCTTGGCACCGCTCCTTTATTTGGACACGGCGCGGCTGGGCCAGATGACTCCAGCCGCCATAGACGCTCAACTCGACTTCGTTCGACTCTCGGCCGAAGAACCCTCCAGCCTGTACTTTGAGCAATTCTTGCGTGGCGGTTTTTCCGCTTGGCCAGACTTCTATCAGAAGCGCTTCCCCGGCCTTCGCACTTGGGCCGGCGTTTCGGGCTTGAAGCATTCAATTCGTCGGGTCGTCAACGCACCGGACGATTGGCAGGTACTCTTGGCCGGTCGCTCGCTGTCGCTGGTCCAACTCGCGTCGAGCTGCATGTTTCGAGTTTGTCGCAATGTGCTAGCCACGGATCTCAGTTGGCCGACCTACGAGCAGGCCATTGAGGGCAAGGCGCGACGGACCGGCAATCGCATCACGACCATTCCGTTGCGAGACAACATTTTGTGTCGCGATTGGACCGTTGACGATGTCGCCGACTATCTCGCCAGTGCCTTCGTTGAGCACCAGTGTGACGGACTGTTCCTGCCGGCGGTGGATCACTTGGGAATCCGCCTACCGCTGCGGAAGATTGTGGAACAGATTCGCAAGCGAAGCGAACTGCGGTTCACCTTCATCGACGCGGCCCAGGCGTTCTGCCATGTCCCACTCGATGACTGCCTGAAGGTCGCCGACTTTATCGTTGCCGGCAGCCACAAGTGGATGGGCGCTTACCTGCCAACCGGAATTGGTTTCTTTGGTCAACGGCGGTCTCGACGAATGATCGAGCACCGTGTGAGACGTTCCGGTCAATCGGGCGGCATCGTCGATCCGCTCCTGCACTTCACCGAGCAACTCGACACGGGAAAGCTCGACGGACATTCGGAGACGGCGAACCTGACCTCGCTTTTCGCCTGTGGGGGTGCGGCCTTTGATCGAACCGTCGAACTCTCCGCCGCAGGAGCAACTCCACTCGATCGGATTTTGGCGCACATCCCGCGACCGGCAGGCGACTGGTTTCCGGTTCGACCGAACCCACTGCTCCGTTCGCGAATCGTCTTGTTTGCGTCCCAGCGGCCGGAAGAGCGTTCGGCCTGTCCGGAGACGGTTCGGCGAGAATGGCTCGACGCCGGCTGTATTGTGACCGGCTATCCCGATGGCCGAGCCAGAATCTCGTTACCTTGCTGATTCACGTCTTTCGGCACACGTAACGGGCGAATTTCAAGACTCAGGTTCTCGCGCCACGACACGCATTGGCCCGCAGTGATTGTACCGGCTCGTCAGAAATGGTAAGGTTAGTTAAGGTTTATGTTTGCGATTTTCAGCCGCTATTCGTCAGGGGAGTCCCGGACATGGAACGACTCGCTGATTACCTACGAATCAAGGAAGCCGCTGAGTATCTCGGCGTCTCTCCGAACACTCTCCGTAACTGGGGGCGTGACGGGCGAATCGTCGAACACCGCCATCCCGTCAACAATTACCGGCTCTACAAGAAAGTGGATCTGACCCGACTACTCCGCAGGGCTGAAGCATCTTCATGCTGACAAGCTCTTACATTGAATTTCTGACGCCGTAAATGATGGGCTCCATCAATGACGAGTCTGATCGCACCACTCAAGCTGCATTTTGAAGATTCCGGAGACTGGTTTAGCCTCCCGGAGTGGGCTGAGTATTTCATTAGCGTTGGCAAGCATCTCGCAGTTGCGGAGAACTGTGAGAGTCGGATTGTGACTGCCATTGTCGTGCCGACGCGGGCCTACTGCGCGGCGTTCGTCAGCCTGGGGATGGTCATCAGTGATGCAGCAGCGCGAGACCTCTCGTCCGCTGCCGCCCACTTTGAAAAGCTCTTCGACCTTCCCGTTGGCACCCCTGTCATCCTCCGCCAACCCACGCGCAAGGTACTGAAAGGCGTGTTGCAGGGATCGGAGGAATACAATGGCAAGCTGTATGTACGGGTACAGGTACAATCCAGGGACTCTCGGACTGGTGGCGGGCTAACGCACCTGATTGACGAATCGCACGCGCTCCAGGTGCAGCCCGCTAAACACTCCGGCAAGCTGCCGAAGAAGCAGGGCGCAGAGAACAAGCGCTTTGCCAACAGCTTTGTTGACGGTCTGCTGGGGGATGCCGACCCAGTTCAACTCGGTTTGCGGTCAAAGCTTGTCTGCGCCATCGTAGGAAAGAAGAACTCGCTCGAACATGAAATTCGGCACACGCCCCTCGCCCTGCATGCCAACGGCGACTGCAGGGCGAGGGGCCAGTTACAAGATTTGTTGCGAGTAGATCGCTTCGTCGCAGACAATCAATCCTACCGCTCCGCCCTTGTTCCCATCGGTTCCAGCCCACCAACCGCTGACGTTACCAGCAAGGTCGAGATGGGTGTCGTGTTTGATGGCGCATCGGGTTTCCTCAAGTGGGGAGCGATGTGGCCGGACCAACATCAAGTTATCATCCTCGACCGCACCGAACGCTATTTTGACGATGCAGTCACCGCCATCAATTCACGGTTCTCGCAGAACCGCGCTGATGCCGAGCCGCCGCTGCCCGCCAGTGATGCCCCGGCTGGCGGCGAGGTCCTCGCTTTCCGGGAGGAAATTCCATGAATCCCGTATCCATCGGCGGCGCGACGTGCGTTTACGAAGCCGCTTTCAGATGCGAAATCAACCGTCATTGGGTAGACCACGCCGGGCTGGCCGATGTGTCGCGGTCGCTGAGGGTGCTGGTTCAGTCGCTTGGAGCCGAAGCGGAAGATGAGTTCTGGCAGCGGTTGCTCAGTCCTGTCCGCCGTCTCTCGTTCACCCTTTGCTCTACCCCATTGCCGTTTGGCAATGCAGTCGCCGCCGCTTGCATCGAGTGGGACAAATTAAATCTCCAGGTGCGGCGTTGCCAGCAACTGTATCCAGATTCACACGCCGCCATCGCCAGCGTTGTGCAGAAACTGCAAATCCTGGGTACTGAAACAAATTCGCCTTTTACCGCTACGCTGCAATCGCTGCATACCGAATACGGAGGCATGTCGGTGTTACTCCGCAATCCCCGTATGAACCAGGCCGTAGCCTCCTACTTTGCTTCCAGCACTGGGCTGCGGAACGCCAAGATTGTCAGTGCGAGGCAGTTGCGGGAATCGCGTCTTTGCAATGTGCTTGTTACGATTGGTCCATGCGGATGGTTCCCCGACTATGTGTTCTCTGCTCCGCGTGCGGCGCGAATCCATGTCGTGTCGTTCCGCTGGATACGCGACTGCTGGAAACCGGGACCCGTGTTCCTCAACGGCGAAGGTGCAGCAGCCGACAAAACACACAAGCACTATGTCGGCGTGTTACCGCAACTCAAGAGCCAAGTAGTTCCAGCCAGTGACGGCTTGTCCGACCTCCAGCCGCTGGACTTGCTCCCGCCCCTACCGCCTTTCGACAAAGCCGGCTCGCGTATTCCGGGGTGCCATCCGAATGCAACCTCTGGCGAGGAGACACTTCCCGCCCGCCTGTGCCACTTGAGTGGCGGGCGAGCCGTCTTTGTGTCGGCTGACGAGGGCGCATCTTCGCTTGTCATCGATTCGTCGGAGACTCGTGAATCCATCGTTAGGCGTGTTCCCGCCGATGAACTGGAGCCTGATCTGTATCTACTTCTGCGAACGTCCGGTGGGGGCGATTTCATCGCCCCGCTTGCTGATCGTATTCTCGGCTCCCAAGCAGCAGAAAGGCGATCACAACAAGCTGCCTGGAAAGCCCAATTGGTGGCCGTTGCTCAACAGCGTTTCGGCGTGTTAGGCCGCCGCGAACTTGCTGCCTGCGTCGCTGAGAGTCTGCGGTCGCAGAATCTGTCCGAAGCCCGTCCTGCGAACGTCCATTATTGGATGGCATCGAAGTGCATCCACCCTCGCAAGGAAGAGGACTTTGCCGCGATACTGGCATTTGCAGGCATTGCAGAGAAAACAAGGGAACTTTGGGAAGCGATGAGCGAAATCGACCGGGCGCATAGAAGTGCAGGTCACACCATCCGACGAATGCTCTTGCAGAAAATGGCAGCCGTGTCGCTAGAGCCGCTGGAGCGGGACGGAATGATGGACTTCGACCTCGGTGAGCAGGACGGTGGGACGCTATCGGCATTCCAAATTACGGATATATCGGAAGAAGAGTTCGAAATTCCTGCCGACCGTATCGGTGTCCTACTGGATTTGGAGGAATAGCCGTGGCTCGCATGATCCCTCCTACCATACCCGCTTCCTGCCCGAGCCCCGGCGAGCAGGAGATATTCGCCAAGCTCAAGCAGGAAGGGGCTACACGGGACTGGATTGTCCTCCACTCGCTCGACATCGCACAGCACTTGCGGCAAGTGGCAGGTGAGGCCGATTTTGTCATCATCGTGCCAATGCTTGGCGTACTCTGCCTCGAAGTGAAAGCGTGCCACTCGCTTGAACGCAGGGATGGTCTCTGGTTCTACGGCCGTGACCCCAAAGGCGACCCGCGTGGCCCTTTCAAGCAAGCGTCCGAGGCGATGCACAGCCTCCGGCAGCAGGTCATCCAGAGTGACACGTCGCTTTCCCGAGTGCCCTTCTGGTCAGCGGTTGCATTCCCATTCATCGAGTTCAATGCGACTTCCGGCGAATGGCACCCGTGGCAAGTGATTGACTCGCCCCGCTTCAAACGGCAGCAAATGGCACCGCTGGTCAGCGGCATCCTACGCAGCGCGAGGTCGTATCTGGGTTCGCAGCCATCAGCCAAGTGGTTCCGTGACGACGATCACTTGCCGAACATCCAGCAGTCGGCTGCGATTGCGCGAATCCTCCGGTCGAACTTCGAATTCACCGAGAAAGCCCCTGACCGCCGCTCCCGCAAGCAGGCGGAACTCATCCGATACACTGGAGAGCAATTCGCAGCGCTCGACACGATGGAGGATAATCCCCGCGTGCTTTTCACCGGCCCAGCGGGGACGGGCAAGACGGTGCTCGCCCTCGAAACTGCACGCAGGGTCGCAAGTACGGGGAAAAGCGTCTTGCTCGTGTGCTTTAACCGCTTGCTTGGCAAGTGGCTGTTCGAGCAGCCGCTCGTGCGTTCCAGCCAGGTTACGGCCGCGACACTCCACCAGTACATGGCGGGTATCGCAGGCATTAAGGTGCCGGAAGGTGCGGATGACTCGTTCTGGAAAACCGGGTTGCCTGATGCCGCCATGTCCAAACTCCTGGACGGGCACCAGGACGCCGGGCGGTTTGACTTGGTGATTGCGGATGAAGTGCAGGACTTACTCCACCCTACTTACCTCGACGTGTTGGAACTTGTGTTAAAGGGTGGGCTTGCAGGCGGCTCGTGGCGAATGTTCGGCGACTTCGAACGGCAAATGCTCTACGGGCAGGACCGCGACCAAGCCGAGGAATTGCTCCGTAAGCGGTGCGGCACGTTTGCCAGGGGGTCGCTCCGCGTGAACTGCCGGAACACGCCCCGCGTTGCGACACTCTCGCATCTTCTCGGCCGCCTCACTCCCAACTACTCACGCATCCTCCGCCCCGACGACCAAATCGAGCCAACCATCAGTTACTATGCGACGCCATCACAGCAGCGCAAGGAACTCAGCAAAACACTCGAACGCCTCTTTAAGGAATCTTACAGTGGCGATGACATTGTTGTCCTCTCGCCGAAAGCCGGTGCGCGGTGCGCGGCGGCTGGCGTTACGGAGAAGCCGTGGTGCGAGCAGATCGCCCCCTTCGAGGCGGCCGCAACCGGTCAGATTCGCTATACCACCATCCAGAGCTTCAAGGGCCTTGACTCCCCCGCCATTATCGTCACCGACATTGAACACGTTGATGGCGACATGTTCTCGTCGCTTTTCTATGTAGCGACGACACGGGCGCTGGAACGGCTCTGCATCATCGTGCATGAGACGACCAAACCCGACATCATCCAGTCGCTGCTTGGCGGCAAGCAACATTGAAAGGGAGCAACCAGTGCCACATATTACGAATCGTGATGCTGTGCTTCGGGCGCTCCGCGAAGAACTTGTTGGGCCGTGCCCCCTTGGGCAGGAAATCGATTGCGCGCAGGCCATCCATCTTGATGACGCCGAGGCCGCCTACCGCCCGTACCGTCAACTGAGTTCCGGCGAGGAGATTCTCCAACGAGACTCACCTACGAAGCGCTACGGCGTCGGCGTCCTGTACCCGATGGAAGCTCCAGTCCCGCCCGACGAACTTGATGCCCAGCTTCCCCCGCCCGAAGAAGAAAGCACTCCGCCACAGCCGGACAATGCCAGAGAGGCGCTCGCGCCTTCTGCCGTACATGACTGCGAGGAGATTGCGGCACGTGCAGAGTACCGCCTCCCGGAAGCCGATTCGGACGACTTCGACCTTTCGTCGGCCAATACATACAAACCCAGCAGCATGGCTGTGAGCCTGCTAGTGCATCTGCCAGCCGGGGCGGTACTCGACGTGGTGGCAACGGGCGGCCGTTATGCCCTACTGCCGGTGATGCTATTCGGGCGAGAAAGGGATTGGTGGCGCCGCTCGCCAGTCAGGCTCGAAAGCCATTTCCACCGCGAGGATTTTCCAGCATCTAATGCCTATGCCAATGCCCGCGACCCGGTGCGGGAGAATGTCGAGAACCTCGACGTGCGGATTCAGGTGTTTGCCAGGCCGTACCAGTGCCGTCCTGACGAATTTCTAATTACCGTATGTCTGGTCAATCGCCAGACCGCCGAAGGCCGTTTTGATTCGCAATCTCTGTTCCAATCACGGTTCGAAGTCCGGCTAAAACCCGGTTCTGGTGGAGCCATCCTGCCATACCCCACGGCCGAGCCGCTGGATAGCGAAGAACGTTCGCAGGAATTGCTGTACCGCGACAAGCTCACATTCGCTGTCGGCCACGGCTGCGCGGCTGACTGGACTCGCATCACCGCAACATCCGCCGAAAGCGTCACGGCCGAATGCCTGCCGGTCTTTGAAACGCCGAGCACGACGCCTGACATCTGCACAAGCAGCAGCCAGCCGCTTGTCGCTTCCATGCGTTTATTGTCGGGGATCGACCCGTCTTCGGACGGCACCGAACAGCTTGAGGTCATTGTCAGCGAGTACGAAGCGTGGATCGCGGTGCAGCGGGGCCGCATCCCCGATCTTAGCGTGCGGCTAAGGGAAACCGCTGAGGCCCACATGGGGCAGTGCGCTGAGGCTGCCCAGCGGATGCGCAATGGCCTGTCGCTGCTGGCTAGTGACCCGCAGGTCCGCCGAGCTTTCCAGCTTGCCAACTTGGCAATGGTTACGCAACAAGTGAAGACGAGGAGAGAGGCCCGCACGGCCTCGTTTGACTCCGAGACTTCGACTCTTCAGTTTTCCGAGTCATATGAGGCGCTCGACCTGAATTCGGAGCGCGCGCAGGCGAGCCAGTGGAGAGCTTTCCAGATCGCGTTCATCCTCGCGTCCCTGCGGTCAACGGCGGATGCAAACGATTCCGACCGAGAGCGGGTCGAACTTATCTGGTTTCCCACCGGCGGCGGCAAAACCGAAGCATACTTGGGGCTGGCTGCATTCAGCATCTTCCTGCGCCGATTGCGTAACCCTGCCGACACTGGCATACAGACGCTGATGAGGTACACGCTGCGCTTGCTTACCGCGCAGCAGTTCCAGCGTGCATCGCGGTTGATTTGCGCGATGGAACACGTCCGGCGGCACTACGCTAATAGTGAACTCGGTGGGGCTGAAATCTCTGCTGGTATTTGGCTTGGCGGTTCAACGACACCGAACACACGGGAAGAAGCACGCAGGATTCTCCGCAGCCTTCAGAGAGGTGATGGCCAGGAACAGAACAAGTTCGTCCTCGACCGTTGCCCGTGGTGCGGGGCTGAAATGGGGCCGGTGAACCTCACCGCTGGACGCGGGCGGGGCCGCAGGGCGAACGTTCCCCGCGTCGTCGGATATGAAGCCCGCGATAATACCGTTGTTTACGCCTGCCCCGACCGGCGCTGCGAGTTCCACTCGTTGCTCCCGCTTTATGTCATTGACGAGGACATCTACGAGAAACGCCCGGCCCTTGTCATCGGCACTGTGGACAAGTTTGCCATGCTTGCCTGGAGACCGCAGGCACGTGCCCTGTTCGGCATTGCAGAGAATGGGACGCGGGCGTTTTCGCCACCCAGCCTTATCATCCAGGACGAACTGCACCTTATTTCCGGCCCGCTCGGATCAATGGTCGGCCTATACGAACCGATTATCGAGGAACTGTGTACTGATCGGCGGGGGCCGCAGGTGGCCAAGCCGAAGATCGTCAGTTCCACGGCGACAATCCGCAATTACACCGAACAGGTACAGGGGCTTTACGCGCGCAACCGCACCAGCTTGTTCCCGCCGCCCGGACTAGACGCCGATGATTCGTTCTTTGCCAGGGTTGCTCGCCGGGCAGACGGCACACTTGAGCGAGGGCGCATCTACGCCGGTGTCCACGCCCCCGGCCTTGGCTCGCTCCAAACGGTACAGGTCCGCACATTCTCTGCCTTGCTCCAGGCCTCGCAGCCGATGGCGGCTGCCGACCGCGACCCGTGGTGGACACTGCTGCTGTTCTTCAACAGCTTGCGCGAACTCGGGACAACACTCACCCTGTTCCAGTCCGACATCCCGGACCTGCTCAAGGGCGCGCTTAGGCAACGCCTCGGTGCCGGGTTCCAGGACATCCGGCAACTCAGAAAGATTCTCGAACTCACCGGCCGCCTGCCGGGTGACGAGGTGCCAAAGGCTATTTCCGCTCTTGAAGTCCCCACGGTTTCGCAACAGGGGCAGGCCGTCGATGTTTGCCTGGCATCCAACATCATCGAAGTCGGCGTCGATATTGACCGGCTTTCTCTGATGGCCGTCGTTGGCCAGCCGAAAACGACCTCGCAATACATCCAGGTAACGGGGCGCGTAGGCCGCAAATCCGACCGTCCCGGCCTCGTAGTCACGATCTACACCGCGTCCAAACCCCGCGACCGCTCGCATTTCGAGAAATTCCGCAGTTACCACGAGCGGTTGTACGCCCAAGTAGAGCCGACGAGCGTAACGCCGTTCTCCCGGCCAGCGCTCGACCGCGCAGCTCACGCTGTCATTGCGAGCTATGTGCGGCAACTCGGCGATTCTGACCAAGCCGAAAGCCCGTACCCGTTCCCCGCGGAACTGGTCGCGGCCGTATCTCACATCCTCGACCAGCGGGCGGCATCCGTTGATCCCGATGAACTCGCGGCGCTCCGACGGATTATCCAGAGGCGCGGTGAAGAGTGGCAACGCTGGCAGCGGTTGAAATGGGACGGCGCCATCTACGCCGAGGACATGCCACTCATGCGGCCGGCCGGTGCATATGTGACGCCGGACAATGCCCGAGTTTCCTGGGCAACACCGCAGTCTTTACGCAACGTAGATGCCGAATGCCAGGTTGAGATTACACAGCTTTACATGCTAGAGGAAGAGGAGGCCGGCGATGCCTAGAGGACCCGTGCGGCGCGGCCAACTCATTTCTCCGTTCGGCCCCGGCGCGATGATGATCCTGCCGGATGGAGTCTCCGTCATCTGCGGAGGGCTTGACCACTGGTTCAAACATGAATCTGGCGGCACCGAGCACATCGACCAGCGGGAATACCAGGTCGATGAATGGCGGCTTGCCGCGCGTCTCAACGTCAACCATTTTTTCCTCCCTCCAGATCACAGGCGGGTGCGCCGCCCTGCGCCACCGACTAACGGCTACCTCACGGTGCCGTTCCTGCGGTTCCCGCAATGGCACTACTGCACGCGATGCGGGTTGATGCGCCGAGTTCCCCTCGTGACGAAGGGGCGGATCAAATGCGCGGAATGCGAAGGGCGCGGCTGGACGAGGTACATCGTCCAGGTTCCCTTTGTCGCCATGTGCGATGCCGGGCACATTCAGGATTTTCCGTGGGTCGAGTGGGTTTACGAGACGGCAAATCCGCCGCAGAGCTTGCCCCCCATGCGGCTCGTCTCGACTGGCGGCATGACGCTGGCGGGCCAGAAGATAAAGGTAGATGGAGGCCCTGAGCGGACACTCGCCGGTATAACAAATGCAAGCCCCGATGGCAACGATACGGACTTGAGCCGCCTGCTTGATAACAGCAGAGCGCCATACCTGTGCCCAGGCCATCGCCCGTGGCTCGGTACCGAAGAAGGTGAAGGGTGCGGCAGGCCATTAAGAGGAACGCTTCGCAGTGCCGCGAACGTCTATTTCGCACAAATTCACAATTCAATCTACCTTCCTCGCAGCGAAGACACGACGGTAGCGGAAGTCATTTCGCTTCTAGAGCAACCGCCAATCAGCACTTTCGTGGGCATCCTGCGCAGTGCCGGGGTTGTCCCTACACCGGCGAATTTGCGGGCACAGTTCCATGAACTGGTACAGGGATATGCGGACCGGCAGATTGAACAGGCCATCGCCACGGTATGCGGAGGTGGCGGGCAGCAACAGCGGCAGCCAACGGAAGGCGACGACGCGGAAACGGGATTCCGGCGGCAAGAGTACGACACGCTGGTTGCGGCAGCCGACTTTGAACAGCTCGTTCTAAGGCCCGCCGATCTCCGGCAGTACATGCCGACATTCTCACGATTCTTCTCGCATGTCACGCTCGTTCAAAAACTGCGAGAGACGCGAGCGCTGACTGGCTTCACGCGAGTCTTTGCAGACACGGACCGCGACCTTGCTAGTCAGCAAGCCATGCTTCGTCTCAACCAGCCAGCCGAAATGTGGCTGCCTGCATACACGGTGTTCGGTGAAGGGATATTTTTCAACCTCAACGAGCCGCTACTGCGGCAGTGGGAAGCCTTGCCGGAAATCCAGGTACGCGTGGCACCACTTCTTGCGAGGTACAGGGCATTGCGTCAGGCACGGCATTTGCGCGACCGCCCCATCGGCCCGCGTTATGTCCTCCTGCATACGCTCGCACACCTGCTCATCAACCGCCTCACATACGAGTGCGGCTACAGTTCGGCGGCGCTCAGAGAGCGGTTGTACCTCTCGGAAAACCCCGCTGCCCCGATGGCGGGCGTCTTGATTTACACTGCTGCCGGCGATGCGGAGGGGACGCTTGGCGGGCTGGTGCGCATGGGCAGACCAGGGCGGTTGGAGCCTCTCCTGGATCGCGCGCTCGCGGGAGCGCAGTGGTGCTCTGCCGATCCAGTTTGCATGGAGATGGGCCAGAGCGGTGGCCAAGGGCCGGATTCCTTAAATCTCGCAGCGTGCCACGGCTGCTGTCTTGTTCCAGAGACTGCTTGCGAAGAATTCAACCGGCTGCTCGATCGCGGACTTGTCGTCGGCCCTTTCGACAATCCAGTTATCGGTTTCTTCAGCAGAGCCACGGAGGGCTAGATGGCATTTCCAGTTCTTTCCTTCTTTACGGGAGGAGGTTTCTTCGATCTCGGATTCAAGCAGGCAGGGTTCTCCATTTGCTGGACCAATGAGAACAACCCTGCATTCATTGAAGGATTCAGCTACGGCATGTCATCCTGGCTGGCTTCCTTGGGAAAAACTAAGGCCATTGCTGCTGAGATTTCCAACACTAGCGATGTCTGCGACCTCGCTGCCAAAAAGGTTCTCAGCGAGGCGTTTTCGAGTTCTAAGCCCGATACATTTGGCGTAATCGGCGGTCCGCCTTGCCCTGATTTCAGCAATGGAGGAACTCACGCCGGCGGCAATGGCTCAAATGGCAAGCTTACGAGCGTGTTCACGGACATGCTCTGTGGCATCAAGCCATCGTTCTTTGTTATTGAGAACGTGCCTGGCCTCTACTGCTTCCATAAGCATCGCGAGTTCTTGTTTTGCAAGATTCACCAGTTGCAGGAGCACGGGTATGCCGTTGACTATAAGATTCTTAACGCACTCGAACTGGGCGTCCCCCAAGACCGTGAGAGGTTATTTGTCGTGGGCTTCAAGAAGCCGCTGGTCGAACACGCAATCGGGCGCAAGGTCAAGGCGGATGAACGCGGCTGGTTTCTGTGGCCAGAAATCGAAGCGTATAACGGAGCCAAACTGCTTGCTTGGCCCAAAACTTCGGCCTTTGGCGACAAGCCGGTGAAGCCGCGAGAAATCCCTCTTGAGCTAACGGTGTATCCCGCACTGATCGGAAGTGGCGACCCTGAAAGGATCGCTAACGGTGACGAATACTTCAACCCGTACTCCAGCAAGTTTAAGGAGGTCAAAGAGGGAGACGTATCGCGCAAATCATTCAAGAGGCTTCACCGTTACCGCTTCAGCCCGACCGCATGGTATGGAAACCAGGAGGTTCACCTGCACCCGTGGAAGGCTCGCCGGTTGTCAGTGCGAGAAGCTCTGCGAATCCAGTCGGTGCCGGATGAATACGTCTTGCCAAAAGATATGACGCTTTCAGCCAAATTCAAGATGACCTGCAATGGAGTGCCTTGTGTTATGGCGTATCACCTTGCAGGGGCTGTTCAGCGGTTTCTGAAAAAGGCGATGCAATGAGCCGCCAAAGACATTCTCGGCGAGATTCCTTTCCGAACGTCGAAGCCGTTGCCAGCGCACTTTCTAAGCGGTATGGCGATCATTCGCACGGGAACAAGGCAAATCCGCTACGCGAGTTGCTTTTCATCATTTGCAGTGTCCAGACAAATGAAATGCTATACAGGTCCACTTACACCAAGCTGATCGCTGCGTATCCGACCTTTGTCCAGCTTGCCGATGCTACGGAAGAGGAGATTGCCGCAGTCATTGTTCGGGGCGGCCTGTCTCGCCAGAAGGCCCACACGATCAAAGCCATTCTCGCTAGACTGAAATCTGATTTTGGAAGCCCGACACTCTGGCCCCTGCGGAAAATGAGCGATGCGGAAAGTGAGTCTTACCTGGAATCGTTACCGGGCGTTGGAAGGAAGACGGCCCGATGCGTCATGATGTACTCGCTGCGCCGGGAAGTATTTCCAGTGGATTCAAATTGCTGGCGAGTCTGTCGGCGCATTGGCTGGGTGCGGGCCATGCGTCCAGACAAGTCGTGTTCGCCCAAGGATATGAATCGTGTCCAGGCTGGCATACCACCGAACCTCCGGCACAGCTTACATGTCAATTTTGTATCTCACGGACGCGTAACGTGCCTCCCTGTTGGTCCGCTATGTGACGTTTGCTGCATTCGTCAGTTCTGCCGGACTGGGAGTAACAAGACCGCGCTTTAGGGGATCGACTGAGGAGCCGAAAGTGCAACAAGTTCCCAGTTATGGCGATGACCGGAACAATGGCTGGTGCCTGTTTTGGTGAATCCACTGGTTTGGGCGTTGCCCTTCGGGCCGGGCTCCTCCGGGCTCCGCTGCCGCTCGGTCCGGCTTTGCCGGACTGCTGCGCACCCTGCACATCCCTAACGCGGGACGATCAATCACTGTCCGCTCGCTGGCAGTCTCTCATCGTACCACGGCGTCAAGGTCCGCTCCCGCCTGCGGCGCTCGCTGCTGCTTGGCCTGCGGCCAAGTCTCCACCTTGACTTGCCGTGTACCCATTCGGACTGGCCACCGGCAGGTCCACTTGCAGATGAACGATCCAGTTGCCGGCTGCGATCACGCACATGGAGCACACAACAATGAAACGTGAAGAAGCAATGAAACTCGTTGAGGAAGGAATCGCTGCATTGAATCAAGCCATCAAAGGTGGGCACAGCGAGATATTGAAACAGTTCCTGGACACCGTGGCAAGATTCCACCGCTACAGCCTCAACAACGCCATACTGATCGCCGCGCAACAGCCGGACGCCACTCGCGTGGCGGGATTCCATGCTTGGAAGAACTTCGGTCGCTGCGTCAAGAAAGGCGAACACGGCATCGCCATCTTTGCACCGATGTCGCGTCGCACAGACCATGACGAACGCGAGACGGCGACCAAGGAGCGAGAGAAATCGCTGTTCGGGTTTCGAATCGCCTATGTCTTCGATGTTTCCCAAACCGAGGGAGATCCACTCCCGCAATTCGCACAGGTTAATGGTGACGCGTCGGGTTGGCTGCCTCACCTTGAAGATGCGGTTCGTGAGGCCGGAATCACTCTTGAATACGGCCACATCGGTTTTCCACTGGGAGCGAAAGGCGTATCCACGCCAGGCGCCATCAAAGTTTCCCCGAGCCTGTCAGAGTCAGAGAAGTTTGCCGTCTTGGTCCACGAATTTGCTCACGAATTGCTGCATCAACGGACCGGCCGCAAGCAGGACGTAACTCGACAAGTTCGGGAAACCGAGGCCGAAGCCGTCGCCTACACCGTGTGCCGGGCCTTCGATATCGACTCAACCACGCGCAGCTCGGACTACATTCAGCTCTACCAAGGAACCGAGGACACTCTGCGGGAATCGCTCGGGTTCGTACAGCAGACGGCGACTCAGATCATCGCAGCGGTACGTGACCGGAAGGAAGACACGACCGTTACGACAGCCACGTTTCTCGCTGCATGACGGATCGCTGAGAAACAGCCACGCGGTTCAACCCACCATTCCGGGTTCACCGCGTGGTTTACCATCGAAGGTAATCGCTTTTCGATCCTCGAATCGCGAACGCAGGGAATTATTTCGAGTTGGGCGTTGCCCTTCGGGCCGGGCTGCTCTGGGCTCCGCTGCCGCTCGGTCCGGCAAGCCGGACTGCTGCGCACCCTGCACATCCCTAACGCTGAATGATCAATCTTTATCTGCACGCTGGCAGTCTCTCATTGTGCCACGGCGTCTAGGTCCGCTCGCACCTGCGGTACTCGCTGCTGCTCGGCCTGCGGCCGAGACTCCACCTTGACTTGCCGTGTCCCATTTCAGACTGGCCACCGGCAGGTCATCTCAAGGAATCACCGTCGCAACGCCAGGTAGCGAAAAAGACACACAAAGAGGAACCAAGCATATGAAAAGAACAAACGGAAACAACTTTCAACGAGTCATAGCCGCCACACGTGTCATCTACAAATACATGAATAACAGTGGCCTATTCCGACCACACAGGTTTCACCCGCCAGAGCAAACGTGGATCGATTTGCTCACCGATCTGAGGCACATGGCGGGAGCAACGCTCGTTGACTTCGACAAGGTGCTAACGGCTTCAGAGCATCACTATTTGAAAGAAATGCGGGAACGACTCTAACCAATCGGCAAACCAATCAAGGAGGAACATGACTATTCAACATTTCACACTGTTTCAAGGTCTCGAATTCGTCATCGTCGATGAATCGAAGACGTACTTCGTGAATCGTGAGCAGCGACGGTTGGAAAACATTCACGACGTGGACGACATTCTGCCCGAGGTTCAACGCCAGATCGGCTGTTTGCCCGATGGCGGTTTGGAGATCCTGGAACGCTATTGCAAATGCAACGATGAAGAAGCCGTCGTCATTGATTCCAGCCCGAGCTGGCTTGCCGAACTGGCCGCTGAATGACGTGACGAGTCTACCACACAAATGAACAACTACGGAGATACAACCGTGACGACAACGCGCATCATCAACCTGGAACGCGCCGAGGCGGCCTCAATGGCCCTGACAACATACATGGAAGCGAAGGGACTCGACCGAGTCCCTTGTCCACAATCCGAAAATGAAGCGATGACCGACCTGCTCACCGATCTAAAGCACTTTTCGGCCACATCGGGAGTCGACTTCAGCGCGGCTGTCAGGATTTCGGAGTATCACTATGACGAAGAATCGAACAGAGTCGTTTGTAAGCATCGCCCAGCGGAGATCCTCTGCGTTTTGCCTCAGTTAAACATCGTGCCTGTCTCGTGACCAAACGGACGCACAATACGTCGCCGAAGTGGCAAGACCTCGACGGGGACAGGTTGGAAGCCGGCCTGTCCCCGGACTCGATTCACGGCCCGCAGGAGGTTGAGCATCTGCCGGCGGACCGGGGCATACGGCTCAAACGGAAGCCGATAAAAGTCCATGGCAAGGTGTTCGACGGACCGGTGTGTTGCCTTGTCGAGGAGCCAGGACTTGAGTTCCAGATACCGACCTCGTTCGATTTCGACGTGCGAATGCCACTTGGCATCGCGTTCGCCGGAGCGAGTTCGGCCGCCTTGGCGGTAGCTGATCGAGTAACCGCCGTATTTCAGCGGAATATGGCGGATATCGTGAATTGACTTAGACTCGACATCGAAGAACTCGTGCTGGCCCTTGGTCGCCAGGATCACGAACAACCGCCCGTGACGCAGGTATTGCAGGTTGGACCGGCCAATCCGCTTTCGCCGGGCACGGGTCGATTCCGATACCCCGATCCCGTACTTCGAGATGAGCTTGCGGTCGATCGCTCGCGGGTCTTTTCCTGATGGAACGTGACCGGTGACGTAGAACCAGTACCCGTGTCGCAGGTAGCAGCAGGCGATCTGTTGGACGAACCCTTCCAGGGATGTTGCTTCAGCTCGATACCGCATGAGCCTCCTTGCAAATCAAAAGTGTGGAGTTTGTTCAAAGGCACAAACTCCACCAAAAGCCGCAATCCAAAAACAGAGGCGTCGTGGTGTGAAGGATCTGGTTCACGTCGCAGCAAGCCAGGTGGCTCGCCAAAACAGAAAACTTGTCGCCTTCACAGATAATGGCGGCGGCGGTGACTCCATTCAGGAGTACACCGCCGCCAATCCATACTGACCACCACAAAAGAAAACCGTTGGCGTACGCATTTGCGTGAGTACACACGCTCGGCGTTCGCCGTCAGTTCGCCGCCACAGAAGACCGATCCTTCCGAATCAGTCTTGTGTAACCGCTTGCGCCCGTCCAAGGACCAGCGACCCGCAGGATTGCGGGTCGCCGGCATGTCGCTTCGACACTTCTCAAAAGTGCCCGTCAGCCCTTTCGTTGTGATTGCGCACCCCGGCACCACCCGTGAATGCATCAACGACATCCGACTGCCTTGCCGGTCTATCGCCCGAATCCAGCGCCGACTTCCGTCGTCGCCTTCGTCGGCTTCTACTCAGGCCACTCTCCCCCTCTACGGCGTTTGAAGCACGTGACTGACCGAGTCACGCACCGGGTACCCCCCCGGCAGCCGCAGAGGTTCCTGCGTTAGTCATGTTCTTCGTCTTGCAGGTCACGTCGCTATCCGGCATTACCCGGAGGAACTGTGGCTGTGTGGTTGGCCCTTCCGAGCCAGCACGGTTTTCATCGGGAGTCGCACGAGGCAGCTCACCGATGATTTCGGGGGACCGAATGGAGAAGCGTCCCCTTACCCCTCAGCCAGAGTCGTTCGCGGTTTGGCACCGTCTCCTGCAAAACTCACTGGCAAGCCCTCGCGGGCCTTTCATGGTTGAGCTCTTCACCGTCGAGAGATTTTTCGATAGGCTCCCGATCGCCGGACGAGTCACGCCCGGTTCGGCCTGTCACCAGGCTCGAAGCTCCCCACGCCAGCCAGGTTGAACGAGGTCATGGACCCCGAACCCCCGTGGACGGGATTACGCTCATTTTGCTGAGCCTCACCCGCTTTGAAACATGACGGCCTTTGATGTTGAACATCAAAGGTCTGCCCGCATCGCCCCCAGTCGGCGGCCGAAAACCCGGCCGCCCGAGACGAATCGGATAGAATGTCGGGATTACTCTGCGCGCAATGCTTCTGCCAAACCAGGGCAGCGTGCATCGCGAATGCAGGATTACTCCGACAAGCCTCCGTCGAACTGGACGAGCCAGTCTCCTGGCATCCAGCTCTACGGGCCAATCACGTGCAGGTTGGTAAGACCTGCCCCTTAGCCGGACTGGTGAAGTCCGGTTTACCGGGAGTGATTGGTGTCGAAGCGACATCTTGCCGCCGCTCTTGCGACCGTGGGATTCACCACGACCTGCCAAGCGGCACGTTGACGAAGTAACAGCCGCAGCCGGGACTATCCGATTCCCGACCGCACTGGTTTCATTACCGTACCGGTCAGATTTCTCAACTCGGGTCAGGACGGTCAGCAATATCTGGCGAGTCATGTTGCGCCTGGAACCGGGCGAGATTTGCCACCGCAGCCGAAACCGTGATATGTGATCGGGAATGTTGAGCAACTCACCATTCACCCCACGCAACGGCCACGGTTCTCGACGCTTGCTGACGCAAGAACGTTTGGTGTTCGTCGACATCGAAACAGCCGGACTTCAGACCTGGCGGCCGATCATTCAAATCGCCGCGATTGCGGTGAACAGTGCCTTTCGCGAACAGGAGGTGTTCGAGGAGAAAATCCAGTTCGACGAACGTCGGGCCGTGCAGAGAACGCTCCGCAAACGGCACTACAGCCGGGCTCGCTGGAAGGCCGAAGCACGACGAGACAGGGACGTGGCGGTGGACTTCGGAGCTTTTTTGGCCCGGCATGCGACCGTGGACATTTTCAGTTCCACCGGACGGCCCTGCGTTGTCGCGCAACTGGTCGCTCACAATGCCGAGTTCGATGGGCCATTCCTGCGGTCATGGTTTGAGCGACTCGGCTTGTTCTTTCCGGGTGCCTACCGCGTGTTCTGCACCATGCACCGCGCGATGTGGCTGTTCCACGAGGACCGCTCCCTAACGCCGCCTTTGGACTTTAAGCTCGGCACGTTGTGCAACCATTTCGATGTCCCTTTGCGTTCGGAGGATGCTCACGACGCACTGGCCGACGTACGGGCCACGGTCGGACTGTATCAGGCGATGCAGAAGCACACTCGTCAGCGGCGGATGGTCGCTTGAATCAAGCAACCTGATTCGGCTTGGTCTTTTCGAAGTAATCCCGCAGAATTACTTGCCGGTATTGTTCAAACGCCGGTCCGCCCGTTTCTCGCAGGCGGTGGTAACCATTCCGCTTGAGTGGATCGGACGCGGTCAAGGCGCGAATCTCAAACTCGATTCTTGCCTCATCGTTGAGACTGCTCCAGAAGTCCATAAACGGTTTCAGCCGAGCGTTGTCGGAGGCGTGTTGACGTCGTTCCCGAGCAAGCCGCTTTCGCTGCTGCACCTGTTCTCGTTCCCGAGCGGCCGACTTGCGAGCATTCCGTTGGCCCGAGGACTCGAATCCGGGAGGGAAAGCATACCGCACTGAATTGCGGATACTGTCGACCAGGAAGCCTGCGCCCTTGGTTTGTCCCTTACTGTTGTACCAGTCGAACAGTTCGATCATGGTGCGCACTGTGTCGGCAGAATGACCGGACACGAGTTCGTTGGCCATTGATGGTCCGATCTGACGCCGCGTCAGTTGGACTTCCAGTTCTGACTCATTGGCGACTGCCTTTGCCGATTCGCGGACAGTGGCACGATGTGTTTTCCGTTGAAACAGCACCTGCCAACGTCCTTGTTCGTTCTTCACAAATCGGCGACCCGTGGGCAGGCTCCGGAGTTCCCACACGGTTTCCAGTTCTCGAATGCCATTGGAGAGTGCCCGTTTGATCTGCGCCGTGTTGTAGTTGGGACTGACGCGAATCTTCCTCACGGCCAGATCCTGCAAGTCGAAAACAACCTCGTGGTCGTGGTAGAACCGCTTGTCGAGCAGACGGTAGAGGCGTTTTGCCACGGGGTCCGTCAACTGGCAGTACAGCGCCCAGTCGAGCTTCTTCAAATAGCCGGCCTGAAAGCTGTCGAAGAATACTTCGTTCCAAGTGAACCAGGAGCGGGCCGGGGCGGACAGTTTCGTCGCCGATTCCCGTTCATAAAGGTACAGGTTGTCGAAGACTCCGAAATCACGATTCACCCAGCTCTTGCGACCGTGATCGTAGAATGCTCGGTCCGAATACAGCGTGATGCCCTTCCAGCGACGCAGGGAGTTTGCCAATCGTTGGTAATACTTGGTTTCATCCGGCCAGCGCAGCAACTTCAGCAGTTCGTAGCGGCTGAATTGCACTTCGCGACTGCGGAAATCCGCCACACGAGTCAATTGCAGACAGCCCAACAGCACGTCTTCATCTTTGGCGGTGGGCAGCCCGTAACGGTCACTTCCGGAAATGGCGAGTTCTCGCGGCACATGTTGATGGCGGTCGCGGTCCCACACCTGATCCGAAAACACGACCGTCTTGCGCCCGTCCAGGAATCGATCCGCCACCGAGGATAGCGGAAATTCGATCAGGTTCATTTCGTCGCGACCGTCAACAAAGTCTGTTGGGTTGACCGCCGCTCGCTGGGGTTTCGTGTTCATTCGCCTTTCAAAATCAACGGTCTCTGTTGTTGAAGTACTACAAGTACAATTCAAAGTACAGTCGCCAATTTCACCAATGGTTCCGCCGAGTTAGCACCGACAAAAGTGTTTCGTTTCCCGGTAACAGAGCGTGATTCGGTGTCTCATTTCCCGGTAAACCATGTTTCGTTTCCCGGTATCGCGGTGTGCCGCATCCCGGCCAAAGGTGTTTCATTTCCCGGTATCGAAATCGTGCTAATCTGCCGAGCGGATTCGATGCCTGCCAATGACGAATCGATTCTCATTCGCCTGAATTGACCATCACAGAGACCGGTCATTCTGGCAATGGAATTCTCGCACGCGGCCAGTTGACCGACCGGCCGGCCTGCTGGCTGGCTGGCTGGCAAGCTGACATGCTTGCAGGTCATCGTGCCACACGGCCGCGAATTGTGCTTGTCAGGTCACTCGAACGGTCGTATGGCTGGAGTGATGATTATCGCAATGGTCAATTCCAAGGGAGGAGTGGGGAAGTCCACGCTGGCCGGTTCACTGGTCGGATGGCTGCATGCTCATGGACATCGCGTGACGCTGGCCGACTGCGACACACAGCAGTCGTCCTCCGAGTGGATTCGCGAAGCGCTGCCCGACGTTTCGGTCGTGCGATTGACCTGCGCCGATGAGGTGTTCGACGAGTTGCCGCTCCTCGCTCGCGATGCGGAATTCGTCGTCGCCGATGGTCCCGGAAGTCAGACCGAAACAAGTCGCGCTTTATTGATGTTCGCTGACTTGGCAGTGCTGCCTTGCAAGGCGAGCATGTTCGAGGCACGAGCACTCGATAAGAACACCGCTTTCGTTCGTCACGCCCAGACGATTCGGCAAGGCCCTCCGCCAGCCGTCGCCGTTCTCTCGATGGTCGGACGCGACTACCGACTCACCAAAGACATGCTGGATGCAGCCCAATCGTTGGAAATCCGTGTTGCCAGCACCGCCGTTACACTACGCCAAGCTTACGCCGATGCACCGGGGCAGGCAACGTTTGTCTGGAACATGGGCTATCCAGCGCGTGATGCAGCGGATGAAGTCGACTCGCTCTTCCGGGAGCTTCTCCCCGAAGCCATCAACGCCGAAGTCGCACTGCTCCGAAAAGTACGTCGCCCAATCCGAGTGGTCGGTAACCGAGAACAGGAATAATCGTGGAAAAGATGGAACGTCGCCCATTGACCGCTGGCGTCAATCGTGTCCCCAACGCCGATCCCGACGCCGTCCGACGCTTTGTGACACAGGAAGCGCCCATTGAACGCTTGACGGCCAAAGAATCATCACTACCCAACCGCGCGACGGAACACGAGCCGCAGAATGAGCCAAGTTTTCGTCGACGACGAAGCAAATCCACAGGGGTAACGCCCGTTGGTTTGATTCCTGTCACTGTCCGATTGCGGCCTGATATCGCTGGTGCCCTCAAGCGAGCTTCATTGGAACGGCAATTATCTGGCGACACGGTTTTTACCCAGCAGGAATTGGTCGAGGAAGCACTGGAGCCGTGGCTCCGCAGTCACGGCTATCTGCGCTAAGACGAGCATTACCCGTCTTAGCCGCAATCCCGCTTCGCGGGATTTGTTCCTTACGCCGCTTCCCCTTTTGGCTTCGCTTATTCCGCTTCGCGGAAGACGCTCGCCCTGTGCATGTTCTGAGTGCGTTCGCACTCAGAACATGCACCCACCGAATTCCCTGCGGCTCTCGCCGCGTGGGATATTCCACCCCAGCCCGATACCCGCCTGGGTTTGTGGTATGCCCGTGAAGTACGGGCCGTTGTGCATTCGGCGCGGCCTGGACGGCCGCCCGCCCTGGACGGGCCGCGCCGACCGGCCTTGGGGCCGGTGCGGCTGGCGGGCTGAACGCCCGCTGTGTTCGCTTCCGCTCACACCGGGCCGACGCCGCTAGGGCGGCGTGCGACCCGAGAACGGCTCCGCTGGACGCTCCGCCTCATGACTCGCGAAACCTCTCTCAGTTGCCTGACTATGTCGCCAATCGCGGTACCATCGACTTCATCGAAGTCCTCAAGCTCGACACGTTATCGGCTGGACATTCAAAAGGTTCTGCCATCGCGATGAAGTGAGCCGAAACATCACGACGCATTGTGATCCGTCCAATCGCGGCGAGCGCTGCCTTTCGAGGCCCGAGAGAGGCGTCCGACACGGTCAACGGCAAATTCGCCTTACGTCACTCCCTATGAAGGGTAAAATCAATCGCAGGTGACCTTGGTCACGTCCGTCCGCTGTTTCCGTCCTCAAAGGAGCCCAACCATGCTCACGACGCCATCACGGGACATTATTCCCACGCAGGAGACTGCCGATGTCGAATTATCAGGACGACGGTTTCCTGCTCAATGGCTTGAACCGAAGAAAAAAGACCCATCCCGTTTGCGCCAACTCGCGCCGCTGTCGAATCAAGAGCAGCTCCCAATGTTGGTTGCCAAGGAAGTCCGTTCCAGACTTTCTTGGGCGCAGCTCCCTCCCGACATCGTGCAGGTCCAGCCGCTCGCTGAAGCCTATGTCGCAAGCCTCAATCGACTCGCGCAGTTCCGGCAGGACGTTGACAACCTGATGCGCATTGCCTGCGAAGCCAACCTGGAGTTTCGCCAGGAATTGGGTGAGACCCATGCGACCGCCCGTGATGCGGCAATGACATCCGAGTTGCACGACATGTTGCAGCAGGCGACGAGCGACTGGTTCCCGCCGCGTAACATCCTTGATGCACAGCTCGCATCGCGTCCCGTGCCCGAAGTGAGGCGGCGATTGGAACAATCGCTCGTCAACTCGGTGACCGACTTCACGCAGAGGTTCTTCGCCCTTCTCGCCAGACTCGTCGATAAGGAATTGTTTGGTCTGGTCGAGTGGTATCCGAACAACTGCTGTGCGTATCACTTCTTCAAGCGAGTCCTGATTCAGGAAAACAAAGGCACTTCGCGTCGGATCACGGAATCCTATTTTGACCAGATCACTGAACGTGACCGAGCCACTGGTCGTCAGATCATCGGAAAGAAGACGACTCGGATCACTCATGGAAAGGGGCAACACACACGTCGATTTGCGCGGCATCAACATGACGTGACGAATGCCATCCGAACGTCGATCGGTAATACCCGAGTCGTCATGCCGCCGCCGGTCGTTCGCCTGTGTGACGCCGTTCCCGACTGGCTCAAGCCGTTTGTTGAAGTGATTGATGGCACGATCATTCGTGAGCGCATCGTCGAGCGCGATGTTCAGATCACGCATTGGGAGGACGTGGAGGTCACAGACGAACCCATCATTGGCTGTGAGCCGGGCGTCATTATCGGCCCGTACGTCTTGACGGGCTGGGGACCACGCGAAGTCGAAGCGGAACTGCTTCGCCGGAAAAACTCGACTCGTCAAGAAAGAACGGCCAATCAGATCGCCGTCGCGTCCTACCGCTGGCCGGTCGCATTGGGTGCCGCCGCGATATTGGCGGTGGTTTCTTTCACCATGATGCTTCGAGGAATCACGGGAGTCGCCAATGGATCGGCCATGCTGGCGGTGTCGGCACTCGCCGTCATGTCGGCTTGGCAAGGGACATTGGACTTCGCCACAACCCGACGCATCCCAATGGCAGTTCTCTGGGCCAATTTGCTGACCTTTTCACTTGGCTGCCAGTTCGCCGTGGTGCTCTGGCTGATTGCCCGCTGGCACTATGCGCTGCACTGGGTGACTCCGCTGACCTTGGTGGCGTTTGCCATTTCAACGCAGGTCTTTCTGTCATGTTCACCCGCGTTTACCCGAAAATAGTCCGTATCCCAAAGGACAATTCATGAGCACTGACGTACCGACTCGTCCTTCGGACGACACCGCAGGTTTTCGCTTGCAAGAGTTGCTGTCGCCGCAAACAAGATCGCTGTTTCTGATTTGGTTGGCGGTGGCCCTCGTGGCGGGCGCGCTGTACTACTTCACATCCCGGCAGTCCGACGAGTTCCGGAAGGGAATGTCGGCAACGCAGTCCACGTTGAGCGACCTGGATCAGCGACTCCGTGCTGGAGATAGTTCGGCGATTGCTGAAATCGAAGCGATGCGCCGGCGTGTTCAGGACTTTGATCGCGCTCTGACGGCTCAGCGAGAACAGTTCCAGCAACTGACCGATCGCGCCGACGTGGCAAGGTCACGTAAGGCCGTCGATCGTGCCAAAGTCGCAGTTTTGCAAGCTGACGTGACCACGATGCGCAACCGACTTCAAAAGCTGAAGCAGTTGTACGCGCAATGGGCTGCTCAGAAGGGAACGCTGTTGACCGGTGACCCCGGTCGCAGAATTGTGGCGAGTCCGACGCACTTCTCACTCCTAACCGGACTCCTTGATGGCGAGCAACTCTCCGATGTCGATCTCCATAAATGGGAATTGCAACTGGAGTCGCTGGCAGCGCCGGTACAGGCGAGTGAGCAGACGGAGATCGCCATCTCCGACGAGCATGTCCAACAACTGTCTGACCTCGGTAAAGCGTTGACAGTGGCCGTGGCCAAACTTGATCAGCAACTCCTGCTTTTGGAAGCAATCCTCCAGGAGACTGCGAATATCAAACCGACCGAGGTCACTTTGGAACGGGCGCTACGCGAACGCCAAACGCAAGCGGAACTTCAGAGTGCAGAGAGACTGGCGAAAGCACGCGAGGACGCTCGACTCGCTGCCGAAAAGGCACAGGCCGAGCGATTGGCCCAGTTGGAACAGGATATCGTTGTCGCCAAGAGCAAAGCAGAGGCCGAGGCACTAGAAGCAAGAAAGGCTCAGGCAGCGCAATTGGGACGGGCGGAACTGGATCGGATCGCCGAGGAGACCAAGGTTAAGGAAGCACAGAAGCGGGCGGAAATTGCAGGACTCAAGGCGACTGTCAAAGAGGTTGACGCGGCGATCAAGGCAGCCGCTTTGGAACGCGATTTTGAACGCGATTTGCCCGAAATCAAGGGCCTGCTTTCCGCGTTCCTATCAGATGGATTCAAGTATCGGGCGGATAACGCCAAAGGACCAGCATCGCTGTCCCATATCGCCTCGCAGAAGGGGTTGGAGTTGAATGCTAATGGTTCGTACGCCATGGCGTTCCTGGCCAATTCCAGTGATCGTCCGGCAGGCGGATTGAAAAACCCAGCCGGGCCAGACCGGATTCGCCGGGCTCAGGACCTGCTCATCAAATACGGCGATCTCATGGTAAGAAAGAAGATGCTGGAGCCCTAGATCGACGGCTTGCAGCGCGGCTCGCAGACCGATTCCCCTGCGACCGGCGTTGCGATCCCAGAGTGTTTCGTCGCAGCAACAGGTTACGCACGGTTTCAAGGCAAAGTGTCAGGTCAGCGTGTGGTCTGACAGATCGAGTGACACTTCACACAATCAGGAGGCTCGACTTCATGTCCCGACATGACCACTCGTCGAGCGTCGGCACGTCGATCACTATTCGCGGCCAACGTGTGCCTTACATGGAGCGCCGCCGAGTGCGGCGGCGAGACTACTACTTACTGCAACCTGTCGGCAATCCACAGCGAAACCGCTTCCTGGCATTCGATCCTCTGGCCGGACCAGGAGGCGATTATTTTCAGATCCAATTCTGGTCCGACAGTACATCCGGCGTTCGGAACCTCCGTTTGCTCAAGCGATTCAAAGACGATTCTTTTCCCCGCGTCGTTGAGTGGGAACAGCACTCGACAGGTCATACCGTCGCGTTGACCTGGGTCGAAGGGATCAGTCTCGCCGAGTACTTCCGCCACATCCGTGAGCGGCGTCGACCTCCTGTTGATCCAGGTCAAGCGGTTCGGCTTATTCGGGGGCTCGCCAACGGTGTCTGCCGTCTCCATGTGACACTGCGCGTGTGCCACGGCGACATTCAACCGGCGAATGTTCTTCTTACCAGCCACCCCAGCCGACTTGTTCTAATCGACTTTGGTAGCGCGTGGGCCTACGAGTCAGCCGTGGGGCGTGACGCGGGGGACGGTATTCATCCCTGCTACACGGCCCCGGAAGTTGCCCCATCACGGTGCATCAGCGGCTTTCATGCGGACCAATTTTCCGTTTCGGTCCTCTTTTATGAATTGCTCACACAGCGTCTCCCTTACCAAGGTCTGGGCGGACAAGCGGGACTCGCGCCTTGGGCGAACTCCGCGGCGAAGGCATTGATTCCACCGAGTGAATTGACTTCGGTCAAAGACAAGCTGACAAACGGCATGAGGCAGCGACTCGACAAAGTCGTCTTGCGCGGCTTGGCGCTCCGGCCAGAGGAACGATTTTCCGATCGCCATGCTTGGCTCGACGCATTGTTTGACTTGTATGCCTGCTTCCGGTTGCCCGCCGAGTCAACTCGCGAAGGTCATTGGCTGACCCGGTTCATTGATTGGTGTGGCGGTCAACCCCGGCCAACCGCCGACAGTGAGGCATGTCAATGAACCGCCTAAGAGGAACGGAGCAGGCTCCACAACGCACCGCACCCAATCGCCGCATCGGAGTCCATGTGCTGAGCGAGTACGTTTTCTGTGGACGCGCGGGTGCATTAGCAATTGAGTCGGAAACGGAGGATGATGGTGAGGAAGGGCCACGTCTGGGTCCGCGACTCGACCACTTCTGCTATGACTATGACGAGGTGTTGTTCAACGAGGCGATTCGAGCCGACTGGGGTAGACTGCGGCGCTGGTTGACATGGCTCGCACCAGCGATCTTCATGCCCTTTGCCGCATGGCGGTTGCATTCCGTGATGGCCGCCTTAGTGGTCTCCTTCCCTGCCTGCTTTCTGGCGGCCAAGATCCTTGAGGCGGTGGGTGCGTTATTCACGCACATTCGCGCCCGCAACATCTACCGCGCTGCCACAGCGGCCACGATCGATATGGCCCCGACAAATTTGATTAAGGTCGATTGGTGGTCATTGCGAAAGGCTGGGTTCGATTGCCACAAACCGTTGGATGCCTATCGCAATGAGAACTTGGTCGGTCGCCCCTGGAGAGTGCTGGTCAAAGATACGATGTGGCGGATTCCAGTCATTCGCAAGCATCGCGGCGAGGCGGTTTGCCGCCCGCAGCACATCGTGCGTGCCGCCGCCTATTGCCAACTGATCGAGATGTGCGAAGGAGGCCGCGCGCCATTCGCAGTGCTCTTGTTCGGGGGGGCGTTTGACTGCGTGATTATTCCGAACAACTTCACGTCCCAGCGTGAGTTGGCTCAGGCTCTTGATGCCTTCTCAGAGTTTCTGCGTACCTTTGAGGGAGGCAGGTTCATACCTGACATCCCTGAGGGCAACCGGTGCAAGGGCTGCCCTTGGGGACGGCCAATCCCGTTCGATGAGCCAACCATCCTCAAAGGGCAGACACTTTGGCCGCTGCGAATCGAACGCATCAACAAGGGCGAGTTCCACTGCATTTGTGGGGATCGATTCAATTTCGTCCCGGAGCATGCTGACATTAAGCGCCTGCGAGGCGAACGAAGCTAGGACTATCGGTTTGCCCATCGCGTGAGTTCCGTGATCAATGGAGCAAGCTCCTGCGGGCGCTGATCAGGAAAGCCCTGCACCGACTGGCTGAATAGCTTCTGCAGGCGTTTGGGAAGATGGGCGCGGAGAAACACTGCTTCTTCGTCCCCTCTCTCCGGCACGACTCCCGCGATGGCCGACGCGGCCAGCCGCCCTAAGCTATAAATGTCGGCGGCGATGGTGACCTGGTTCCCCGACACTTCTGGCGCACGGAATGGATCGTCAAGCCACTCATCGGAGACGGAAGGAGATCCGTCGAGAAGCTTGGCGAGTTCAAAATCCGTGAGCACCGCTCGGTCGTCCCGTTCGGCAATCAATACCCGCGACGGAGCGAGTTCTCGAAAGATCACACCGGCGGTATGCAGCGCCGACAGCCCTTGCGCCACGTCATGCAAGAGGCGCGGAAGAGAGTCGGTCGGCCAAGGCCCCGAATCCAGTCGGTCTGCCAGTGAGTCGGCTCCGACCCAGTCGTCCACAACCCACCATCCCTCGTCTGTGGCGGTTGGCGTGGAACTGACGTTGACCGTGATATAAGGACTCCGCGAGATAAGCGAGCACACATCGGCATGGCGCGACAGTTTGTGTCGCAGTTCGGACTTCTGCTCTTGTCGCATCCAACTCAAGCAATAGTACTTACCCCGGCCGCGTCGTCCCGCTGTATGCCGATGCCGCATCTGGCAGACGATGTAATACAGTCCGTTCGCCGCTTGCCGACCCTGTTCGTGACTCGCCACACGCTCCCATTCCGCTTCGCCGAGCCAGGGAGTCGCCGACTTGGGCAGGACAAACCGCGGGTCCCAGGGGGCCAGAAGATCTAAGACATCGCAGTCAAGCGTGTCGGCGATGTCCTTCGCCTTCGAAGGCAATAGCCCTTTCTTGAGTCGCGGAGCTTTCAGGGTTCGCGGGTCGATTTCCGCTTTGAACGCGAGATCCCCCTTGGACAGCCCCATACGCAAGCGTGCCCGGTCCAATAGGAAAAGATCGAGAAACACCAACGGTTCTTCGGGCAAATCGTGCATGTCTCCCACAGTCACCTTGCTTCAGGAATGCCGGTCCTCTGCCGGGCGAATGTCGCCCATTATCGATTACGACTACTGCTGTCGCCATGACTTGGGTCCAGCGGCGACACAGGTCAATTCAATTTTCCGATGGAGATCGCTGATGAGCAAGGTCGTTTCGACGTTTCTGGATCGCTTGGCTGAGCGGTTCGCCGCCTTGATGGCCGGGCTACTCAGTTCACGGGTTGAGGGTCTTCATGCTGTTGCACAAGCAGAACAGCAAAGTGAGCTGGAGGATCTCGCTCGCACTTATGAAGCCGATGGCAAGCCGGAGATTGCTCAGCGGCTACGCCAGCGAGCAGCACGGCTGACCTCGACCAATCTGGCGGCAGAGGCGGTGGAGGTGATGCAACTGCTCACGACGGACGATCGCCATCCGTCGCCGTCAAGTTCGATTGCCGTTGATGGAGGACTGCGTGGCATGCCAGCGTTTGAGAACAAGCCATCTCGAAAGCGCCGCAGCATCGAAACCACTGATTCTGCCTTCCCGACACTGAAGGGGCAGCAGTGATGCCGTCCCTCGTCCTGACGCGCCGTGATCACGATTTGTTGCAGGCACTTTGCCAGAGAGTCCGGCTATTCAGCCAGCGGCAGGTTGCCGACGACTTCTGGGACGGCGCGCTGCCCAATGCCCGACGGCGGTTGAAACAACTCTCCACGAACGGACTCGTCACACGGATGACAGTGCAAGCCCGCGCTGTCCCGGTCCTGGAGTCGCCCTTAGCGACTTGGCGGCCGGGCGACTCGGAGCCGGATTTTGGTCAGGTGGCGTATCGATGCCAAAGCCGCTGGCGACGACGGCCGACACGTCCTTGCTCCGCTTGGATCGCCACGGAAAAAGCGGCCCAAATCTATGGAGGCGTTCGTCGCGGCGAACTCAAGAACTCAACACAAGCAACACATGACTTGGGTGTCGCGGCAGTCTGGTTGCGTCTACGAAAGATCGCTCCGCAATGGGCAGACGCCTGGCGCGGCGAAGACATTTTAGCGCAGACACGCATCGGCGAAAAGTTGCCGGACGCATTCATCGTCGACTCTCAGGAACAAGTGGCATGGGTCATCGAGTTCGGCGGCGGCTACGACAGCGATCGTGTTCGCGCCTTTCATGAAGACTGTGCCAGTCGCAACCTCCCCTATCACTTGTGGTGAATGACATGACTTCATCGCGCAACAACGGTGGCAAACTCTCTTCACGGGATCGACTCGTCATGGACCACGTCGCTCGTTTCCGACTCACGACAATCGCCGCACTTCGCCGCACCGCGCTCATGGGACTGTCACGCGGTGCCGTCAGCAAAGTTGTTACCCGACTGTGCCATGGCGAATATCTGGAGAGTTACCCGCTGTCCCACCCGGCCAGATACTACGTCTTGGGAAGCGAAGGTATCCGAGCGCTTGGACTGCCTGGGCATCGCAGCCAACCGCTTGGACCGCAGTCGCTGCCCATCGAATTCGCTGCGCTCGCTTACGCAACGCTGGGCAAACGCCTTCGCCAGCGGCTTCGCACAAACGAAGTGCAAACTCGGTGCCCGTGGCTTCCGACGAACTGTGCAGCCGCAATCCATTGCTACGACGAGCAAGAGAACATTCTGGAACTCTTGCGTGTTGATCTCGGCGGTCCGCCCGATCATGTCGCCCGCAAGTGTTTGGCCGACATCAACACTCGGCGCAAGTACGCCGAATTCTCCGACTTGTCCCGCAGAGGCAAGTTTCGTCTGGTTGTCATTACTTCCACACCCGCCAAAGGAACTGCGCTGCGGCAGTCACTCGACCGCCACGATTGGCCGGTCGACGTTCCGATTCACTTCTCGATTATCTCCGATCTGTTGTCTCTGACGGCGAGGAAACACAATGCGTAGCACCTACTACCAATCCGCTGAAAACCCGGTTCAGGTCGCTCGACTTCCGATGACGCGACCTACGATCGAGTTCCTTGCTCCACGAAAACCATGGACTGAGGAACTGGGTGAAGCAGCAGCAGCAATCTCTCTCATGGCCGCCGCCACGTTCATCGCGCTCCTATTGCTGCGAGCCGGCAGCTATCTGGATCGCCTTGAGCCTTTCGACTTGCTCTTCTGTTGGCCAACACTCCTCGCGGCCGCGGTGACAGCGTACGTCCATCGCAATGTCACGGTAATCTGTCATCCAATTTGCTTAGCCGCATGGGTGGTGGCCAGTCTCTCCCCACAGACGCCCCCGTTGGCGAGAGTCGCGCTCATCGCCGTCTTCACGAGTGTCGTGATTTATCTCTACGGTACTCACTGGGTCGTCATCGCCACCGCGTCACCAGTCTCGCGCCGCGCGATGTATCAATGCCGGACGCGTTGCCGAAGCCAACTCCTGGTGATGGGAGTCGTCCTCAGTGCCCTGGTCGCGATCAGTATGACCGCGCAGTCAAACCTCCCGATTATCGCGCTGGCAGTCTTGCCGCTCGCAATTCTGGCCATGCCGGCATCAAGGGGATTGGTGACGAACCGCTGCGCTGTAGCGATGGAAGCTCTGACAGCGTGGTTGACGTACGAATCCAAGTCGCTGCCAGGTTTGGTGCAGTCCCCGATTCCTTCCGCCCGACACCGCTGGTGCATTCTGGTCGTCGCCTCTGTTCTTTCAACGGTCGCTCTGAATCAAGTCAACTCAACTCACGTTCTCAGTTCGACAATCGCTTCTCAACGCCCTGCGAACAATACGAGAACAACTTCGTCACCAACGGGCTATGCAGTGGTTGCAGGCGTTCTTCACATGGGTGCGGTCGCCCTGACTCCGATTTTTGCCGTGATGGCTCTGATTACGGCAGCATCCGCACCCGTGTTGTTAGACGCAGCTGCGGAACGTGATGGGGCACGCTACCGACCAACAGAAGTGACGCCCGCGCTGTTTGATCTCCGCTCTTCGCCGGATCGAATCGAGCGACGCAGCATTCTGCACGGCCATGTGGTGTCCGATGGCAGTCCCGTGCTGATTCCCAGGGAGGTTCATATGGAACACTGCCACGCACTGGGTGACAGCGGGTCCGGTAAGACCGCGTTGTTTCTGTGTCCCGTCATCGAGCAACTCGTCGGCTTTGGCGATTGCAGTGTCATCGTTCTCGATCTCAAAGGAGACAGCTTGGAGCTCTTGGCGGCACTCCAATCGGCCTCGGAAGCTGTCGGCAATCGCACGGGACACCGGCCACCCTTGAAGTTCTTCTCCAATCAGCGATCCCGAAGCACCTTTGCATTCAATCCACTCACGCAGCCGTATTGGAAGAACTTTGACTTGCTGACGCAAACAGACATCTTGTGCGCCGCAAACGGACTGACCTACGGCACCGATTATGGCGCGGGCTTCTTCAGTTCCGCGAACGCCGCCATCACGTTCCATGCGATCAAGACTTTTCCAGGGGTCAAGACCTTTGCGGAACTGGCGGACTGTATTGGAACTGTTCTCACCGTCGCCAAGAAGCGGGAACTGCACCCCGAAATACGCAAAGCGGGAATTCACGTCCACGAAGTCATAAAGCGGTTGGCGGCCTGTGAAGCGCTCAACGTCACAAACACGACCGGCCACTCGACCGCAGTCGTCGAGCAGGCGATTGACCTTTCGCAATTGTTCCGTGATCCGCAACTCCTGTATTGCCAACTGCCCGCGACGCTGACGCCCAGCCAAGCTCCGGAAATCGCACGACTCTTCGCCTACATGCTGCTCGCCGCATCGACCCAGACGGAACGTCGTTGCCCGGTATTCCTCGTGATCGATGAGTTCCAACGGATGGTGGCGAACAACCTCGAATACATGCTGCAACTCGCTCGCAGCATGGGCGTCGGAGTGATTCTCGCCAACCAATCCATGCAGGATCTTCGAAAAGACAAGATTGACCTGATCCCGGCGATTGAAGCCAATTGCCGTTTGAGGCAATGGTTTTCCGTCTCGTCCGATGATGATCAGCAAAGGCTGATTCGCAGCAGCGGACTGACTGTGGAAACCTTGGCCTCCTCGTCGAGGTCCGTGAACCACGAAGGTCGAGTCTCCACAAGCGACTCGCACACGGAACACATCGCACCTCGTTTGACGATCAACGACATCTTGCTCATGAACGACCACCCGTTTCAGAGCATTCTTCGCGTCAGTCGGGGCGCTGGATATGCCCAGTTCGGCGGCATGCCGGTCGTCATCCAATCTCGCTTCCACATATCCCAAGCGGAATACGAGCGCCGCAAGCGGCTCCCCTGGCCAGTGGCCGAAGGGGTTTTTCAGCCGCGGTTGGATGCGTTTCCAACGGAATCAGCAAAGCCGCGTTCTCCGTCACGACAACCTGGATTTCAGTGGTCAGAAGAAATCATTGGAGCACCGGACAACGCTCCCTTGTCCGCCGCTGGCGAGCAGGATTTGAAGACGCTCTTTGACTCTCTGCGAAGCGAACTCGGCTCACCGAATGTTCGTCGCCCAACGGGGGACGAGTCATGACTCAGTCACTGTCGTCGCCGGCTTTGGACCTACTCACCACGCTGACAACCAGAGTGCGGATGTTGTCACTTCCTCAGCTCAGGCTGTTCTGGCGAATTTCGAGTCATAATCGCCGCACTTTGGAACGCCGCATCAGCCGGATGTGTGCCGGCGGCTTGATCGAGGTTCACACGATCAATGCCCGCCTCCTGAATCCCACCAAGCCGCTGTTTGCCTGGCGCCCAGGGTCGGAACAACCTGACCCATTCACCATCTCACTTCAGGCGCGGTCGCGCTGGTCGTGTCCCGCCACACCGACCACCGTCTACGTCGCCTCTCGTTGGGCCGCGAACTTGCAGGCCAGTACGTCGTACGGTCTGCCCAAACCAGAACATCGCGACCACGACCTCTTGTTGGCCTGGGTCTATGTCCAAATCCGCATCCATCGCCCTCAACTTGCTGCGCTTTGGGTTGGCGAGCATGTGTTGCCCAAAGCGGGTTATCAAATCAAAGACCCCGATGCCTTTCTGATCGACGATACCGGCAACTTGCAGTGCGTCATTGAGTCCGCAGGAAGTTACACGCAGGAGCAAGTCGAGAGCTTCCACGAACACTGTGTTGAGTATTCCCTTCCTTATGAATTGTGGTGATCCGATGACCGAGCACCGTAATCCGTTCGATTCCGAGCAGGCTACAGTAGCAGTGACCAGCCATCTTGCCCGCTATCGGCTGACCGTGCCCAGAGTCATCGCACGGCTGCCGCAATTCGCAACGATGTCCCCGCGCGAGGCTGCTCGTCTCCTGCGCGCACTCCAGAATCAGCACTTGCTGGGCTCGGCAATGCTCTGGCAAGGCCAGCCATATTGGCACTTGACGGCGACTGGCGCGCAGCACTGCGGGATAGCGAACGCGCGGATCGGTCCCCACTCCGAGCCAGCCAAGATTCGGGCCTATGCGATGTTGAGATTCTGCTGTCTGGCCAAGACGCCTCGTCATTTGCTGACTGCGATGGAGCTCAATCGGCACTTTCCTGGTCTTGGCCGACAGGGACTGCCTTCAGGCTACTTCTTCGATCCACAGGGCGAAGGCAGGCTTGGCCTGCTTCGAGTCGATGCAGGCCATCGCGGCCGCTGGGATCGGGTCGTCGCGTCCTTGCGTGAGGACATTTCCAACCACGTGCGTCAGAACGGATTCCTCAAGCTCGTTCAGGCACGGCGTTTCTACATTGTTCTGTTGACCGTCCTTCCGCAGAAGGCGCGTCGCGTGACCGAAGCGTTGGCTGCGTATCCTGATTCACAGCGGATTGAAGTGCTGTGTTTTCCAATGCCTGACCTGCTTCCCCTCATCACGTCGATTCCACGAAAGGAGGCGACCCCACGTTAACCCGCATTCCCACTTAGTGGGTTTCATCGCTCCTGGCCCGGGAGCAAGGCAAAACAACGGGCAACGATGGTTCTGAGATTTCGTGTGCGGCCGCGTGCTCCCGGCCGGAATTGCACTCCTGCAGCGACGAGCGATTCAACTGAATCACTGGCCGATGACAGAAGGCTTTTATCAACAACGAATGGGAGGAAACAACATGTGGTTCATGCCGCCGCGAAATTTCAACGCTAAATGGGATCTGAAGCGTGAGCGCGACTGGGAGCGAGCGAGGGCACTGCGTGTATTGCGCAATGCCTGCCTCATCTTGCTCGTCATTTGCGCCATCTTTAGTTGGGCGTCTTACAAGGCATCCAGCGCAAGAAAGGTCCTGGGTGACCCCGCAAGGGCCACTCGATTCAGGAGCGCCGGCCATGAAGGCCGTCGCTAAACACATTCGTTCGGGAGGGATTTGGAAGAACGTCCCGGACATTAACACACATGGAGAACACATATGGAAAGAGAAGAATCGGAAGTCGAAGAGTGTCGACATGGTGACGTCACCGTACGAATCGCCCGCAAGGAAGGATCGGACGGTCGGACATGGCCGAATTATCGGGTAGGCCGTTACTACTCCAAAGACAGAAAGGAACACTTCACCGTGGACCTGAACGTCAATGACCTGCCGTTAGCAGCGGTGCAGCTCATCGTTGCGTACTTGAAGGCTAAAGCAATTCCGCAAGCCCTCAGGAACGGAACTGACGAGTAGTGAAGACCAACGTGCCGGCCGGATGCAATCCGGTCGGCCCACTCGAAGAGGATGCCATCATGGACGACAGAAAAACACGAAAGCAGGGTGAACCGGCGTTGTTAGCCATCCGCATGGACCCAGGAGTCAGGGAGTCGCTCTCGATTGAGGAAATCGCCCTGGCGGTCAACCAGCACCTGGACGGCAGATTCGATGCGTATGTGCATCGTTATGCAACGGATGCAAAACAACAGCAGATTCAGCTCAGTTCGTTTCACGAATCGAAGGAAGGCAAACCGTTTCGTGTCATGACTGAGTACCACGAGGCCCTGACTCTTGTCGATCTTGCGTCTGAAGCGGACGTCTTGGACGACTCCGATGTCACCACGATTCACTAGACACACCCGGTTCTAAGCGAGGTTGATCCTCGGTTTTACCACCGGCTGGTTCGCCAGCCGGTTCTTCTCCACGAATGTGCCGCTCAGACCACTTTGTGGCCTGAGGGGGACATTCAACATCCCATCGCGTCCCCTGTCACAGGTGATGGGATCAATCAGGAGAAGAACCATGAGTAACTCAAAAACACGAATCCGTCACGTACCACTGCCAACTTCGGCGGCCGAATTCTGGGAGGCTTTTTTGGTCATCCGCAACTATCTCGTCATCTATTGCGCCGAGCAAATGTTCGACATTCACAGAGAGTTCCGAACCTTCACTCGGAAGGACGGCGTGAAATTCGAACAGCGGTATGACCTCGGCACTGCATTCCAGATTATGGACTTCTACTACCAGGAGTTCATTTTGGCCAGAGAGGAGTCCAAAGCAGTGAAAAAGTGATTGGTTCGCGGCAGGGAGAGTGTGACAGCTCTCCCTGCCGTTTTGTGCTCATAAGTCCATTCAACCTAAGGAACTGTCATGAAATCATCACACGACCAATTGGATACGACGCTACGTGCGGATCTCATCCCCAAACCCTACGCCTCAGTCGGCGCGGGCGAACTGACCTCGTTTCTTTGGAAGACCGGAGATCAAGACGCGGGCTGGCGCTACCGCTTCAACATCTTTCGACTGGCCGCGCACGGCAGTCGGGTCACGCAACTTTTCCGCCCGCAAGACATCTTTCACCTTGTGAAGTTGACCCAAGTGCTGGCCTCCGTTCTGGCCGATGATGGTTGTCTTTCGCCGCTCGACCGTGGGCTGTTGCAGCGACTCGCCAATGACCTCGATGCGCTGCTCTTCAATGCATCCAAGAACCACTTCAAAAGGAACAGGCACGATGGCCAATCGACCAATTCATGAAATCCGTCGCGGGCTGATCCGAGTCCGTATTTGGCGCAACAGAACACGCGATGGCGCTCGGCATACTGTCACCGTCGCCAGACTGTTTCGCAACGGCGACCAGTGGAAGGAGTCATCCCGCTTCTGCCGCGACGATCTGCCGCTTGCCAGCTTGGCGCTGGGCGAAGCGTTTATCTGGCTGCAAGGGAACTCCGATTAGGGCCTTCGCAATGGCCCACTCCAAATCCACTAGATCGCCGTCTCGCGCACTCTCGGTCACTCAGCTGTTGGTCATGCCAAAGAATTGTGAGCACACTCGCCTTCGCGACTATACCCATAGGTGGACCTGCCAGCACCCAAGGACCCGGACACCGTGATTCCTCCGCAGAATGACATTGTGACTTGCCGACAACCAAACAGCGAGATTCCTCCGCCCCCATCAGATGTTCCGACACTCGTTCGCGATCTGCACTGCCTGATTAAGTCTGGAACAGTGTTCTCCACGATCTACGCTGATCCTCCTTGGCCCTATTCCAATACCGCCGCACGCGGAGCCGCCGAGAACCATTACTGCACGGTGAGCCTGGACGCCATTTGCAGCGAACCGGTGCGAGCGTTGGCTGCCGAGAACGCCCATTTGCATCTCTGGACGACGAACTCGTTTCTCCGCGAAGCATTCGACGTCATCCGAGCTTGGGGCTTCACCTACAAATCGTGTCTCGTGTGGGTCAAGCCGCAAATCGGCATGGGCAACTACTGGCGCGTGTCGCACGAGTTCCTGCTGTTCGGCGTCCGAGGAAGTCTCTCGTTTCAGGACCGAACTATCCGAAGCTGGCAACTCGCACGTCGCACGGTCCACAGCCGCAAGCCATTTCTCTTTCGCAGTCTGATCGAACAAGTCAGCCCCGGCCCGTGCCTCGAACTCTACGGTCGCGAAGAGCAACCAAACACCGGTTGGACCGTCTATGGCAACCAAGTCGAACGCAGATTGTTCTGAGGAGCGTTCGACAATGGCCACGACTCCGAATCGCTCGTCCAAGCCGCCAACGTTGGTTCCCGCCGGTGCTCCGCGCTGGGTCACGCCCGAACTCATCGAACACACCATCCGTGTCTGGCAACCTTTTTATCCCGACCAGTTGATCCCGGAGGACGCCTTGGTGATCATCATGGGAGTAAGTCAGATGGTGGATGTTTTGAGCGGAGGCGACCATGAGACAATTCGTAGCCCTGGCTCGAGTCAGCAGCCGTGAACAGGAACGCGAAGGCTTCTCGCTGGAGGTCCAGGAAGACGCCCTGAAACGGTATGCGGAGACTCACGACGGCAAGATCGTCAAATTCTTCAAGATTGCTGAAACAGCCAGCAAAGGCGAAGAGCGAAAGTCGTTCCGCGAATTGGTGACCTACGCCAAGAAGAACGCTCCCGGCCTGGATGGAATCCTCTTCTACAAAGTCGACCGAGCCGCTCGAAATCTCTTCGACTACGTCGAACTGGAGCGTCTGGAATCCGAGTACGGCGTCCCGTTCATCTCGGTATCTCAACCCACCGACAGCAACCCCGCTGGTCGGATGATGCGCCGCACGCTGGCCAACATGGCCAGCTTCTACACCGAGCAGCAATCAGTCGATGTCCGCGAAGGTCTGCAACGCCGCATTCAGGAAGGGTGGTTCGTCGGCAAAGCTCCGTATGGCTACAAGAACGTCCGCAAGAACGGACGCGGCATCGTGGAGATCGACCCGGAATCCGGTCCACACGTCCGTCGCATCTTTGAATTGTTCGCCTACCACAACCTGACGCTCGACAGCCTGTCGGCCAAACTCGACGAAGAGAACCGACGTTTTCGCGAGTCCTTTCCGAAGTTTCCGCGAAGCTCACTCCACAACATCCTACGTGACCGAGCCTACATCGGCGAACTCGAATTCCGAGGGCAGTGGTATCCCGGCAAACATGAACCGCTCACTGACCGAGCCACTTGGGACCGTGTTCAAGCGTTGCTCGGCGGCCACGTCTATCAGTCCCATGAAATGACCTACGCAGGCGACCGCATCACCTGCGGTCATTGCGGCCATCCCATCACCGGCGAGAAAAAAACCAAACGCACAAAGAACGGCGATCGGCACTACATCTATTACCGCTGCACCTACTACAACGTGAAGGGGCATCCGAGAGTTCGTGTCACCGAAGCCGATATCGACCGGCAAGTGCTCGCCATCTTCCAGAAGATGCGGATCGAAAACGAAGAAGTCCGCGAATGGGTGCGAGCCGTCCTGCAATCCCAGACCAAAGATTCCCAAGCCGACTCGCTGGCTCAACGAGCCGAGGTTCAACGCCAATGGACGTTGGCGATTCAGCAACAAAATCGCATCGTCGATATGCGGATCAACCACGAAATCGACGCCGACATCTTCGCCGGAAAGCAGACCGAACTCCGCGACCGCATCGCCGGACTCAAGCTGCAATTGGACGTGATCGACCGCTCCCACGACGAAATGTGCGACCTGGCCGTGAAAGTTTTTGAACTTTCTCAAGCCCTTGCCACCAAATGGCTTACCGCCGACTACGCCACGAAACGTCGAATCCTTGAAATCGTCTTTTTGAACTGCCGACTCGACGGCGCAACTCTTTGCCCCACAATAAGAAAGCCCTTCGACGTTCTCGCCGAAGGGCTTCTTGTCTCGTCAAGTCGGGATGACAGGATTTGAACCTGCGACCTCTACGTCCCGAACGTAGCGCTCTAGCCAAGCTGAGCTACATCCCGTGGGGTGGCGATCGAGGCGAAGGATGGCTGCGATCGTCGGGTGGGGATTGTAGCGTGGGGCGTTTTGGGGTCAACCGGCGGCCATGCGTGGCGGGTGTTTCTCTTGCGTGCAATTGAAAGGCTCTTGCCAGGTCCGTTGGGGCGTTTTGTTCGGCGGTGCGATTGGTGAGTTCAGAACAGTTCCGAAATGTGGTGGCCGCCGTCGACGATGACTCGGGGGCGGCCCTGGTGGTCGATGTAGGATGTGTCCTGCGGGATTTCGAAGTGGCGAAACAGAGTTGCGGCGAGGTCGGCGGGGGTGACGGGGCGTTCGCGAATCGTGCCTCCATCTTTTTCCGTGGATCCGATGACCTGTCCATGTCGCAATCCGCCTCCCGCAAGGCACATTGACATGACTTCGGGCCAGTGGTTCCTTCCGTCGGTACTGTCCTGAGTTCCCATGTTCGGCGTGCGGCCGAATTCTCCCATCGCAATGACGAGCACTTTGTCCAGCAGGCCTCGTTCTTCCAGGTCACTGACCAGCGTCGTAATCAAATGGTCGAACAATGGCAGCAATGGTCCGAGTCCTTTGCTGATGCCGCCGTACGGAGGAATGTTGTCGCCGTGAGTGTCCCAGGTCCCTGATGCTGTATGGTAGCTCAGGTCCAGTGTGACGAAGGCTGTTCCCGCTTCGACCAGTCGACGAGCAATCAGGGCCTGCTGGCACCAGAGATGTTTGCCGTATCGTTCTCGCACAGCTGCATCTTCTCGATCCAGATCGAATGCTGCTCGAGCACGTTCGCCAAGCAGCAGTTCAACAGCCTGCTTCTGGTAGCTGTTGAGCGCGTCCATGGAACCGTCCTGATCCAGACCGGCTCGCAGGCGATCGAATTGCTGCAGAAGAGAAAGACGATCGCTCAAACGTCCTTCAGACAATCCTCGCGGCATCTGAAACAAGTCTCCGCCCGTCTTGCGGCCTGTGTCGATTCCGACGTTCGTGTAGACCGGCAGAGTCGTCGCGCTGTCGCAGATGAATGGGTCATATTGCTTGCCAAGGTAGCCGGCAAAAGCGAGGTGCGATCGTGACTTCATGAAAGCCGCGTATGGCGGCATCGCGTCATGGTTCGGGCCATGGTGTTTGGCAATAACAGAAGCGAGTGCAGGGTAACGGACCGCTTCGGGATTCGTTCTTGGTTCGGCCGCAAGGTTGGCGGTTTGAAACACCATGTTTGGTTCGTGGTTGCTGTGCTTTGCATCAACCGACCGAATGATGGTGAATCGATCGAGCATCGCGGCCTGCTTCGGCAGATGCTCACAGATCACGACGCCTGGCAGTTTTGTCTGTGTCACACCAAACGGGCCGCGATTGATCCACGGTCGTTCGGGCTTGCTGTCCCACGTGTCGATGTGGCTTGGACCGCCGGCCATCCACAGGAGAATGACGCTCTTCCCGGTACTGCTTGTTCGTGATTCACTGCGAGCCTGCGCCTGGGATTGCAGCAGCATCGGAAGGGAGATCCCGCCAACGCCTGCCATTCCTGCCTTCAGCATGGCACGACGAGACTCCAGATAGAGACCTTCGCGAGTGCGACCGAAGAAGCTGCCAAACGCGTGGCCGGCATGCTGGCCGGGCAGACAGCGTCGCAGAGGGTGGTCTGATGTCATGTTGATCTCCGCAACTGGGGGTGTTCATCACTCGGAGAGTGATGGCTACTTTGTCGGCTGGGAAGACAGGGGCGAAGAAGGGGAAGCAGACAAATGGGGGGGGGGAACATGAGGATAGCATCGGCGGCGAGGCATCGGAAGTGGGAATGTGGCCGTCACTCTCTGAGTGACGAACTGCGATTGTTTGGCTCGACCACGGCGGGATGGGAATGGGGGCGTTCATCACTCAGAGAGTGATGGCTACTTTGGGCGGGAAGACAGGGCCGCACAGGTTGTCTGATGAGAAGAGGGAGGCAGCGAGGAAGCAGAAGTGGATCATGTGGATGTCACTCTCTAAGTGACAAACTGCGATTCTGTGGCTCGACGTTTGGCGGGGTGGAGCTGGGGGCGTTCATCACTCGGAGAGTGATGGCTACTTTGACGAACTCTGAGAAGACGGCGGTCTGGTCGGGAGCATTGCTTGAGTGTTCCGCAGTTACCGGTTGAAATGTTCTGATGTTTCGATTTGCTCAGCCCTCCCCTCTACCTCGAGATTCCGAGTCCTGCCCTTGTTTCGAGCCACGCTACTGGTCATCAACGGCGCTAATCGCGGCAGCCGTTTTGAAATGACATCCGCTCAGGATGTCGTGATCGGTCGCAGCGTTGGCTGCAATGTGCGTCTGGACGACAGTGAGGTTTCGCGACACCACGCTCGAATTTCCCACAACGGCGAGTCTTTCGTCCTGAAGGATCTGAACAGCGCGAACGGGACAAGGATCAATGGCGTTGCGGTAACCGAGCGTCTTTTGAAGAACGGGGACACACTTCAGATCGGCGCGAGTGTCATTGCGTTCCAGCTGGCGGACACGAGTCATCCAGCGTTGCCGTCGGCGGATCAGATTCGATTCGTTGAAGATTCCAGGTCGCTCGACCAGTCCGCCATTCTGCAGCTTTTGGAAGTGGACGCGGAAGCCCCGGCTGCCATGCTGAAACCTCAGTCAGGCCTGGAGCTGCTTTATCATGTGGCCGAAGAGCTGGTGACTCCGGTGAATACTCTGGAGACACTGCTTCAGCGGATTCTGGAATTGACTCTGAACGCGGTGGAAGCAGATCGGGGATGCGTGCTGCTGAAGGATCCCTTTGGCGTCGACCTGACCGCCATCGCGTTTGCTCGCCGAGGCAACGCGATTCAGAAGCCACAGCAGATGCCCGTTTCGCGATCGATCACAGACTACGTGCTTCGACACGGGACAGCGGTTCGCACATCGGACGCCAGTCTGGACGAGAGATTCTCCGCGGGGAACAGCATCGTCTCTGAAGGGATTCGAGAAGCCATCTGTGCACCGATGAGAGGCCGTTCTGATCTGCTGGGAGTGTTTTATCTGGACACGACGATGGCGGTGGACCAGGCGATGTCCGGAGCACCCAAGCGTCTGACTGATGAACATCTTCGAACGGTTGTGACAGTCGCGCGGCAGGCGGCGCTGGCACTGGAATCGCGGCAGTTTCAGGATGCGATGGTGCGAGCGGAGCGATTTGCCGCGATGGGGCAGACGATCACGGTGCTCAGTCATCACGTCAAGAACATTTTGCAGGGTGTTCGTGGTGGGAGTTTTCTGATTCGAACGGGACTGGAGCAACACAAGGACGAGTTGATTCATCAAGGCTGGGGGATTGTCGAGCGAAATCAGACTCGCATTTATGACCTTGTGATGGACATGTTGAGCTTCAGCAAGGATCGAGTTCCTTCGCTGCAGCTGGCCGATTTGAATAAGGTGGTTGGCGAGGTCGCGGAACTGACCGCGGCGCGAGCGGCAGAATGCGGCGTGACTCTGGAGTTTCGTCGGGGCGAGGAAGTTCCCATTGCCTTGTTTGACGCCGAAGGGATTCATCGCGCGGTTCTGAATATCGTCAACAATGCGATTGATGCCGTCGAGGAAATCGCCCGCGGTGCCGTCGTGATTCAGACGGGATATGACAAGACGGCCGACATGATGCTGGTTGCGGTCAGCGACAACGGGCCGGGGATTCCGGAAGATCAGAGAGCCTCAATCTTCAACGTCTTTGAATCGTCCAAGGGGGCTCGCGGAACCGGAATCGGTTTGCCTGTCAGCCGCAAGATTTTGCGCGAACATGGTGGACGAGTTCGGGTGGAAGGCGGCCCGGGCCAGGGGACTCGATTCGTTCTCAGCTGGCCGCGTGGGAACGCAACGATTCCCGACATCAATATGCTGATTGCCAACAATGAGCCACCGGAAAAGATGTGATCTCTGCGTTTTTGCGGGGTTCTGCGGATCAGAGGATTTGGCCTGCCGTTCCGTCGCGTGTGTTTGTTAAGACTGAATGGAAGTCCGGTGACAGCCGTTCGCCATCGCCTTACCATGTCGCTTTTGAGTGACGGCTGCGTTGCTCCGTTTTCATGATTGAAGGAAAGTCGCGGTTCCATTGACCTGGTTGCGTTCCAAACTTTTCTGGAAGATTGCGGGGCTGTACGTCCTGCTGTCTGTGCCTGCAATGATTGGGCTCATCGCCAGCGTCGTGTCTCAACTTTCCGGTCAGGGCAAGCAGCTTCACCAGCGCGAATGTCAGGCGCTGCTTCAGCAAATTGCAGCCGACATCGGCTCCAGCGAGAACATTCCGGGGTCTTTGCGCGGCTGGCAGCCAAAGCTGAATTCCGGTCAACAGGTCTGGGTGACAAATGCGGCGGGGGAGAACCTTGGCGAACCTCGCGACGGGGCCATCACCGATATTGCTCTGGAGTCTGTTGTCCGGACAGCGTTACAAGCGGGGCAAGCAGCGAGGCAGATTCGGCTGGGAACATCACGGAAGGATGTTCTGGCACTGGCATTGAAGGTCGAACCAGCATCGTCTGTTGCCGCAGCACCTGACCCTGAGCCAGTCGTTGTCATCATGATTTCTGATTCCGCACTCGCAAACTCCAGCGTAACTCAGTTGACGACAACGGCTGTGCGGACCGCGATCTACACATGGCTGTTGACCGGACTGTGTCTGTGCCTGGTGGCTGCGGGAGTCGTTGCGCCATTGCAGGCGATGTCTCTCAAACTGCAGACATCGGTCAGGCGTAATGAACGCGAAGACATGCTGTTGAGTGTTTCGGACCGTCAGGACGAAGTCGGTCAGGTTGCGAGCGCTTTGTATGTGCTTGAAGACGAACTTCAGGATCGAATTCAGAGTCTCGAAAAAGCCGGGCTGGAGGCGACAGCTGCAGCTGATCTGCTCACTGCGGTTCTGGAATCCATGATTGAAGGCGTGATTGCGATCGATCTGGATCAGAGAATTGTCTATCTGAATCAGGGTGCTCGACGGCTTCTGTCAATTGGCGAGGCAATACGTCCGGGGCATCGTCTTTACGAAGCAGTGCGAATCCCGGCGTTTCTGGAGACGATTGAAGAATCGCTGACGGCTCGCCGCGCACTGTCGCTCGAATACCGCGCGCCCCGGGACAAGGCGCATCATGTGCTTTCAGTCACTCCGATTGTTCACAGTTCCTACGCTGGAGCTGTCGCCGTTGTGCGTGACATTTCCGAAATGCGAAAACTGGAAGCCATGCGAAGAGACTTCGTCAGTGGAGTTTCGCATGAACTGAAGACACCGCTGACCGTCATTCAGGCCTGCACGGATACTCTGCTGGGCGGGGCGATGTCAGATCCGGAAGCATCGCTTCGATTTCTGAAGCAGATAGAAGAGCAGTCTGAGCGCCTTCTGCAGCTGATTCTGGGAATGCTGCAGCTGGCTCGAGTGGAATCGGGACAGGAAGTTCTGCACTTCGAAGATCTGGACGGGGTCGACATTGTCGAGGATGTGATTCACGACTTTCTTCCGGTTGCGACATCGCGCGGAGTGGAGCTTGTTCGGACCGGGCTCGATTCGCTTCCGATTCACACAGATGAGCAGTCGCTTCGAACCATACTGAGTAACCTGGTCGACAACGCGATCAAGCACACAGATGCCGGTGGAAAGGTCACCGTGGAATTGACCATGGTCGGTCGCGGACCGTGCTTTGCCGTGAGGGACACGGGCGTCGGAATTCCCGAGGAACTGCTGGGCAGAATCTTTGAACGGTTCTACCGAGTCGAGAAGGATCGTTCTCGTTCGCGTGGCGGATCCGGCCTGGGTCTGGCGATCGTCAAGCATCTGTGTCTTGCCATCAAAGCCACGATCGGCGTTCAAAGCCGACTGGGCGAAGGAAGCTGCTTCAAGGTTCAGTTTCCCGGCTAGCCGGTGTCACGCCAGGTGCGGTGAATTCGGCTGGTTGAGATCATTGTGGGAGTTGTCACCGAGAGACGCATCACAGTGATGGCTTCTCCGTGCCTTCAACTGCGACTATCATTCTGCTGTCGCTTTTTCTTTCATGGTTGATGAACTGGCACCACAACATGCGCTCGTTGATTCCTGTTCTAGTGTGTCTCCTTTCGAATTCAGCGATGCTGGCAGCTCAAACGGTGCCTGCCGGAGTTCCTGGTCCGGTGCCGCTGATATTCGACACGGATATTGGCAACGACTGTGATGACGTGCTGGCGATGGGAGTGATCCATTCACTGCAGTCTCGCGGACTGTGTCGGCTTGCTGGAGTGACGATCACGAAGGACCACGAACAGTGTGCTCCGTTCGTGGATGCAATCAACACGTTCTACGGTCGTGGCGATATTCCAATCGGCGTCTGTCACAGCGGAGTTACTCGACAGCAAAGCCGATTCACAGGTCTGGTCAACGACAAAGACGGAGAGCGTGATCGTTACCCGCATGATCTGCGCCGAGGCCAGGATGCTCCCGACGCAGTTGCCCTGCTCCGAAAACTGCTTGCCGCTGAGGCGGATGGAAGTGTGGTGATTGCACAGGTTGGCTTCTCCACGAATCTTGCGAATCTGCTGAAATCACCGCCGGACGATGTGTCTCCTCTGACGGGACGCGAGCTGGTGAAGCAGAAGGTTCGCCTGCTGTCCGTGATGGCCGGAGCGTTTGCTCCGATCAACGGCCAGCCTCACTACGAATACAACGTGGTTGAAGATATTGCGTCGGCGAAGGTGCTGGCGAACGAATGGCCAACGGACATTGTCTACAGCGGATTTGAAATTGGTCTGGCTGTTCCATATCCCGCGGTCAGCATTGAGCGGGACTATCAGTATGTTCCCCATCATCCGCTGAAGGAAGCGTATGTTCTGTATGAGCCACCGCCGCATAACAGACCGACCTGGGACCTGACGAGTGTGCTTTACGCCGTGCTTCCTGATCGAGGCTACTTTGGTCTTTCCGATCGAGGGACGGTGACGGTTGATGACAAGGGTCTGACGACGTTCCAGGCCGCGGCGCAAGGGAAGCATCGCTATCTGACACTGACGCCGGAGCAGCAGGTTCGCGTGGTCGAGGCTCTTGTGCAGTTGTCCAGCGAACCTCCTCAGGGATCAGCGCGATGAGCGGGGCTGTTTCGGACCGCAGGCCGCACATCGTGGTTGTTGGTTCGATCAACATGGACCTCGTTGTGAGATGTCGAACACTGCCACGCCCGGGAGAAACTCTGAGCGGAAGTTCGTTTGCGGAGATTCCAGGCGGCAAGGGGGCCAATCAGGCGGTGGCTGCCGCAAGGCTCGGCGCGAGAGTTTCGATGATCGGTCGAGTGGGCGACGATGCCTTCGGACGTACGCTGCGGCAGTCACTGGCGGGCAACGGTGTGGAAGTCGAGGCGGTGAGTACGACTCCGGGGATCAGCAGTGGACTGGCTGTGATTGCGGTGGAAGACAGCGGGCAGAATTCGATCCTTGTCGTTCCTGGAGCGAATGGGCAACTGACGACAGGCGATGTTCAGGCCGCCGCCGACATCATTCGCAGCGCGGATGTGGTTCTGCTGCAGTTCGAAGTGCCGATGCCCGTGATCCTGGAGACGATTCGGATTGTACGATCGACCGGGAATGCTCAGATCATCGTCGATCCTGCGCCTGCGTCTTCGGGAGAATTGCCGGCTGAGATCTATCAGGCTGACTGGATGTGTCCGAACGAAACTGAGGCAGAAGCATTGTGTCGCCGTCCGGTTCACACTCCTGAAGAAGCCAAAGACGCGGTTCTCTGGCTTCGAAACGCCGGTGTTCGAAATCCGGTCGTTACCCTCGGATCGCAGGGAATTGCGTGGCGTGATGAGACAGACACGTGCCGGATCATGAGTCCGTTTGTGGTATCGGCCGTTGATACGACTGCGGCTGGAGACGCATTCGCCGGAGCGCTCGGAGTTGCTCTGGGTGAAGGCCTTGCGGATCGTGAAGCCCTTCGGTTCGCCAATGCGACTGGAGCACTCGCGACGACTCGTCCGGGTGCTCAGCCGGCGATGCCGACAAGAGACATGGTGAATGAACTGCTGATAAGTCAGCCGGAGCCGACCGGCATCTGAAAGAAAGTCGCCCGAATGCGAATCACGTGCGCCTGGCTGTTGTTTTTCAGTGCTGCCTGTCTTTTGAAGATGACTCCTGCGGCGGGGCAGGCGGCGACGCCCATCTTTCGCTGGGCAGTCGATCTCGAGGGAAACCGATTCAGGTCAACGGACGTTCTGGCTGTGGATGGCCCCGGAGGAAAGTCCGCCGGAGGAAAGTCCGCGGGACGATTCAATGGACGTTCGTCGGTCGTTGAACCTGATCGAAACGCTGGCTGGCCGCAGCTGAAGGATGAGTTCACCATCAGCCTCTGGGCGCGAACGCAGGTGAAGGGGCATGAGACACCAGGCGATCTTCTGAGCCTGTACGATCCTGAATCGAAGACAGGATTCAGGATCGGCATCGATACGCATGCCGGTGTGACGAATGCACAGTCCAACCTGCGACAGCTGCACTTTGGACTTCAGACGCCAAATGATGCCTCCTCGTTTGTTGATCACGGACGTCTCGGTAACGCGGTCTATGTGTTTTCGTTGTGTGTCCACGACGGTCGCCTTTACGCAGCCACGTGCGAAGCGGGACCCACAGAACGAGGACATGTTTATCGGCTTGAAGGCGATCAGTGGAAAGATCTGGGCAGTCCGGACGTCGCAAACGCGATTTCGGCGATGGCAGTCTTCAATAACGAGTTGTATGTCGCATCATCAAAGTATCGGCTGGGTGGGTCATCGCTGCCGGAATCAACGAACGCCAGTTTTGGTGGCCGCATTTTCCGGCTCGGCAAGAACGATACATGGGAACCGTGTGGTCGCCTGAGCGAGGATACAGAAGCGGTCGCGTCGCTCATCGACTTTCGAGGAAAGTTGTACGCATCGTCTCTTTACAAACCAGCCGGCTTTTTCCGTTACGCCGGTGGTGACAAGTGGGAGTCGCTGCCGACGCCGGATGGCAAGCGAGTCGAAGCAATGACGGTCTTCAATGATCGGCTCTATGCAACATCCTACGATGAAGGTTCCGTGGTTCGGTTTGACGGAGAGCGCTGGGAACTGGTGACTCGAATCCCGAATGCAACTCAGACTTACGGTTTTGGGATCCACAAAGGAAAGCTGTTCGTCAGCGAGTGGCCGCAGGCTCACGTGTATCGGATGGATCGGCCGGATTCCGGCGAGTGGACGGACACGGGGAAGCTTGGTGAAGAGCTTGAGGCGATGCCGTTGCTGACTTACAACGGATCTCTGTACTGCGGAAGTCTCCCGACGGCCGAAGTCTATCGCATGGAACATCAAGGCGGCTGGAAGCGCATGGGGCAGGTCGATCATACGCCGGATGTGAAGTATCGGCGAGCGTGGTCGATGGCGGTTTACGGCGGCCGGCTGTTTGTGGGGACGCTGCCATCCGGGCATGTGCAATCGATGTCATCGGGTGAGAACGTGACGTGGGATCAGCCATTTCCTGACGGCTGGCATCATCTTGCGGCCGTTCGGGCGAAGGACCGACTTCAGCTGTTCGTGGATGGCAAGCACGTCGCGGAGTCCCAGGTGTCCAGCGAGGCAATGTTCCCACTGAGACTGTCTGAACTGAAGATCGGCTTCGGTGCTCAGGATTACTTCGATGGCGACATTCACAATATGCAGATCTTTGATCAGGCCCTGAACCCTGAACTCATCAAATCTCTGGCGACACCGGAATGAAGTGCTTGCCGAAGATCATGAATGGCGTTCGGCATCCGGAGCTGAGACTATCGCACCTGAGTTCCCAGCATGATGGAATTCAGGCCGCTTCCTATCCCCAGCATTGCCATGCGTTCGCCGGACTCCGCGGGCTTCGCGGACAGTCCCATCGATAGAGCCATCGGCAGTGCGGCCGCGCCGGTGTTTCCGAGGATTTCCACGGTGGGAAAATCCATTGCGGGATCCAGCTTCAGTCGCTGCATCAAAGCGGTGCGATGCTGTCGGCCAACCTGATGTGTGAAGACCCGAGTGACATCATCATTCTGCCAGCTCAGGACCGACTTCGCGCGTTCCCATGTTCGTTCTGCGAGGGCAATTCCGGCGTGAAGAAGTGCTTCGGAGTCTGTTTCCATGCGAGGGCGTCCATCGCCTCCGCCATGTTCAACACCTCCCGCGCAGAGCTTGTGTGCGGTGGAATCAGACAGCCAGGCACCGCCCATCAACCGATGTCCGGTGCGGCTGAGTTTTTTGTCACACAGTACGATGGCTGCCGAGCCGGAGCCGATCGTCAGTGACGCAAAGGCAGGTTTGATGCTCTGACGAGTCAGGCTCTGGTCATGCAGGAGACTGTCGATCGTGCCTTCGACGAGATCACGACCGCTTTCGGTCCCCACAACAATCCCCGCGCGAATGCGTCCCAGTTCAATCTGATCGGCAATCAGCAGCATGCCGTTTAGAAGTCCAAGGCACGCGTTGCTGACATCCAGGATCAGGCAGTCATCCGGCAGTGCTGAGCCAGCATGAACGCCTGCCGCTGTTGCGGGTTCCATTCGATCGCGGCAAACAGACCCATGCACGAGTGCACCGATAAGACTGGGATCCAGCCCCGAGGCTTCCACAGCCAGCCGAGTTGTCTGAATACTGACGGTGCCAGGCAGCACGCCAGGATCAAACCAGCGACGTTCTCGAATGCCCGTCATCAATTCCAGTCGACCAGCGGGAAGAGACAGACGCTCGTACACCGGTGCGAGCTGCTGTTCAATCTGTTCCGAGGTAATGACATGAGGCGGCAGTACATGGACCGCCGCCTCAATACAGACATGTTCGTATCGCATAGTGCTGGAATCACTCTAGCGGAAGTTGTCCAGAATCTCCTGTCGCTGAATCGCCCCCTCCCAAATTGCTTTGGGAGGGGAGATTTGCAGCATATGACAAACCGGGGCTATTAGTACACGCCGACCGTCGTTGTCTTTGCGAAGACATGGTAAGGGCGAACGGAACTGACGCCGTCCCATGGGTACTTTTCGTGCGGCAATTCTCGTTCGCCTTCATCGCGTTCCAGGAATCCCGGGACGAACAGCTCTTTCGTCATCGTGTACAGCTTGACTCGGCCGGTCTGGCCGTAGTCCACCAGCTTCATATGGTCATCGAAATCGACGACTTCGATGATGGCACGCGGCTGCGGAGCGTAGTAGGTGATCTTGTAGTTGTCGGCCGGGTCATGCGGCTTGCCACAGGCCAGTCCCATCAAGGTGTTGCCGTAGGTTGGCGTGATGTAGACGTTTGGCCCGAGCAGTTCTTCGCGGGCAAAACGGTACCACTGCTGTGTGAACTCAGTGCCGCCGCAGAAGATGCCCTTGATTCCAGCTTCTTCAATGCTGCTGCCCTGATCCATCAATCGCAGAGCCAGAGCTTCCAGAAGCTTTGGCGTCGTGAACATGCACTGGATGTCGTTGTTGGCCGACAGGATAGTGATGGCCTGATCGATACAGTGGGCACTGTATTCCTTGGCATCTTCCACTTTGCCCTTCTTCAGGAGCTTCACGACCCAGCGAGGATCCAGGTCCACGCAGAAGGAAATGCCACCTCGGAACTGAGCCAGATGTTCAATCGCCAGTCGCAGACGACGAGGCCCGGAAGGCCCCAGCATCAACCAGTTAGCTCCTTTCGGAAAACTCTCATCTGGCAGCGTTTCACTGAACAATTCGTAGTCGATCCAATGGTCTTCGACGACGACTCGTGACTTTGGAATGCCGGTTGTTCCACCGGTTTCAAAAACATAAATCGGCTTATTCTGATACGGTTTTGGCACCCAGCGGCGCATCGGTCCGCCTCGAAGCCACTCGTCTTCGAACAGAGGGAACTTCTTCAGGTCATCGAAGCAGTTCACATCCTTCAGGGGATCGAAGTTGAAGGTCTTCTTCTTCTCAAGCCAGAATTCGCAGCCTGTATCGTCACCGAAATGCCACTGCACCATTTCGCGTGTGTGCTGATCAAGAAGATCCTTCTGAGCCTTTTGTTTCTCTTGCAGAGTTGCCACGACATCTCACCTCACAGGAAAACCCGAGACCCTCGCCTCGGTGAAAACTGCTTCCCGTCACGATCTTGTGATCATCGGAAGACAAGTGAATGAACCACGAACAAGGTCTGTCACGCCACGCAACCCGGACTGAATCTCTCGATAAAACCACGCAAAACACTTGTCCAGAAGGCCGGGTTTGGTGCCGGATTCCCCAGCCTGCAGGCAACTGAGAACGGCTGACCGGTAGACCCTGACAGCATCGTAGAATGCTCAGCCTGTATTGCAAATCGTGCCCGATGGCAGTCGCTGAAAGGGGAACGTTTTTTTGCCCGCTCACTGTCCTGTGAATCTGGGGCTTCTCTTTTCCGCAAAAGCGGCC